>Ga0163144_10002101_pt1 | contig 46538 bp, 25 predicted proteins | sample OliLak19BULKMAT1_FD_123175 | JGI IMG/M metagenome (GOLD analysis project Ga0163144, IMG submission 123175) | Freshwater microbial mat bacterial communities from Lake Vanda, McMurdo Dry Valleys, Antarctica - Oligotrophic Lake LV.19.BULKMAT1 | ecosystem: Environmental > Aquatic > Freshwater >... | reverse complement strand
GCTGAAAAACAATCACACCGAGAAAGTCGGCGTCAAGAACAAACGCCTCCTCGCCGCCTGCAGCGAAGAATACCTGGAGGAAGTCTTGTTCGACACGTAACTTATGACGCAATCGCCCTGCCCAGTGGGCCGACACCATGTTGATGTCAAAAATATTGACGAGCCCATCGTAGTTGACGTCCGCCCTTGGTGTTGGACCGGCGAGGTAGTTAAGCACGAGATCGTTGCCTTGCTTACTGACAATAAAGCGCGAAGCGGGAGCCGCGGAAAACCCAGTCACGTCGATCGCGAATGACTTCCAAGAGAACCCCTGGATTCCGTTCGTCGTGTGAACGAATGGAATCTGAAAGGACTTGGTCAGGTCGAAATTCGCTGGCGTGCCATTGCTGGTTCCGCCAGGATTGCGCGAGGCGATGTGGAGTGTAATTGGATCCGTCTCGTCGCTGGCGAGCATCAACGTATCGGCAACTGTCATCAGGCCCCAGCCGGAGGACGCTCCGGCCACTCCCAAGAGGTCGGATACGCCCAAATTCAGCGTCGATCCCCCGGTTACGACAATCTGTGAGCCAAAATCCACAGTGCCGAGGCCGTTGCGGCCCAAATTAGCGATGCAACGCTTATCCAGTGTAACTTGGCCAACTATCTTCCCGTTTCCGGTAAGTTCACCGCGCTTGAGGATCACGGAGCCGTAGATTGTTCCGTTATTGTCGAGGAGTCCTGGCTGGCCATAGGAGCGGGCCATAGTGTCAACGATCAGCGATACACCTTGTCCCATGCGAACCACGGCATCCCTTCCGACGAGAAGGCTCCCTTCGTTGACGAAGTCCCCGGAGTCCACGCGCAGTTCGGTCCATTCTGAACGAGGTCCTACCGTAGAGTAGTCACCAAGGTAGATGCGTTTTTCGTTAAACATCCCAGATTGGACATGCAACAGGGTGCGTCCGAATTCATGGGTTGGTCTGCTAACGTATACAGTATCTGTGTTCTGCAGTTTGGTAGTTAGGAACGTACCGCCATTTATATCCAGCGTGCCAGCATTCAGAGTTCCTGCCCTCGTCACATGGGCAATTAGCGGGGGATCACTAGTATTCGGTGTGACATTCCCGAGTCGGTGCAAATACAAAGCGAGCCCCTTTCCGGGATTAATGACCAATCCAGAAATCGGTGTGATTGTTGGAGGGGGCTCGGGCGACGTGCGAGTGTCCCAAGTGAACGAGGCGGATGTTGACGCCTTTAAATCAATCACCTGATGGGACTGGAAAGTTCCGAGGGTCCAACCTTCGGACTCTGAAATGGAATTGGGTTGCCATCGATAGGGCCCACCGGTAGTCAATGAATTGATAAAATTGCCCTGAATCCAAGAAAAATACGGAGCGTCTTGATCGACGCGGGTTTCGTGAAACTTGTCGGACACTTCTGGGCTGCTTCCGGCATGGATTGAAACGATTTCGCCCGCATAGAGTGTGGGCCCCCCAGAATCACCAAAGCGCGCTTGATGCGGGTCCGCTTCTAGTTCAAACTTCGAGGGATCCTCATGCGGCTGACTCCAATTGGAAGTACCTTCGCGCATGAATCCCGATCCTTGACCGCCAATGATTGTGAAATCGGGCTGCAGTAAATTCCACAAATGTGGCGAATAGCTGGATGAAAATGCAGGCGGATGGGCGTTGGTAGCCTTGACCAGTAGGATGAGGCCAACATCCGCGCCGGTCGCACTGTCGAACGCATTGATTCCCAAACCATCGTAGCGCTCGTTTCCTAAGTAAAATCGCTGAGTTGCGTACCAAATTGGCCCCTCAGCGTCTTTATGGTTAATTACGTGTGATGCTGTGAGCACTAACCGCCCTTGCAAGGCGGCATAGGGAGTCTGGATGACGCTTCCCGTAGCCCCAAGGCCTTTGTGATAATATGGATCGTACAGATCCTGAGTTTGTCCGACCCAGTCGCGTTTAGAATACTGCGATGACAATTGATCTGCATCATTATCCCAAATCGCCAGTGCTGGATGTTCACAGACCAACAAAAGTAAGAATGCCGCGACGATTGAAATGGTTGAGGGCGCATGATTTCGTGGCTTCCCTTCGAGCAATACTTGCACAAGGTGGCTAGACATCTGTGTTGGAGTCCTGTCTGAAGGAGCAAACTGTCGCAGCAAGTACAACAGGTCAAGTTGTGGAACTATTCGATCATGTCGCTCACGTCACATGAGCCGAGAGGAGTTTCAGCAATCTACTGATCCCTTAACCATTGTCAAGGAAACGCTGAGTTACGGATAGCCGGTCGATGGATTCCTTCGTGGCCAGGGCAGAACCTGCACCACCACCCTCATAACCCAGAGACCGATTTACACATCACCAGAGTCTTCGCGTCCGTCGCGCTACTCCGGGCCGAACCGGCACATAACCCGAAACGGAGTCACGGGCAGAGACAAAGAGACTCTTGGCCGGAGACGGCCCTAGAGACGCCCAACGCGCCACGCGGGCATGTCGCGCGCGACAAACGCCAAAGGCAACCGCGACGGCGCGACGAATCGGGGAGGCACGCCAACATTGCTTCAGTACGATCACCCTCACCCTGCCGTCTCCCGTCGAGGGAGAGGGAGCAGACAGAAACGCAAGGAGCCGAGACATTCCGTCTCGGCTCTTTGCGTTCACGCCGGGCTATCCAGTTTGGATCTCGCAGAGAGCAAGTAGAGCAGATCGGACTCCGGTCGAGCTGTCTGCAAGCCACCGAGGATCATCCGCGCTTCATTACCCCGCGACCCACTCGTTCGCCGTGGCCTCAGCCGCCGCAGCACTTCTTAAACTTTTTTCCGCTTCCACACGGACAGGGCGCGTTGCGGCCAACGCGCTGCTCTCGGACAATTGGCGCCGCCGCGAGTTGGTTAGAAGGTAACGGTCTGAGTTGGTTCGAAGGCAACGACCTATTGTAGGCCGTCACGAACTGCGCAAGCTCTGCTTCCGACGTCATGTCATAGCCGGCCTGTTTTCCCAACATGAAGAATGACTTGGCCATGCCGAAATTGGAAGGGTCGGACATGCTTGCCTTCAACCGGGCGACCAAGCCATCCGACTTCAGCCACTCGACAACCGATCTCGCCTCCGGCAGCCTATAGACGCGGTCCAGATACTCCCAAAACATGGTGAGCTCGCAAACGATCGACGCCGCCGAGTCCGCTACCGTCGAAACCTTACGCGGCACGTAGTCGAGAACAAACTCCTCGACGCTTCCAAGCGTCATCTCGTCGACAATCTCGCCGAGATGGTTAATGCCAAATCCCAGCAGCGTGTGAGACCATCGCAGGTCCCCGTGACGCTCGACGACCTGCTGGGCCTCGTTCGACTTGGAAAACGCGTCATTGGCTCGCTCGTAGTACGCTTGCTCGGCGTCGTGGTCGACTTCGTCATCCGCAATTACGGGCGGATCGGAAAAGACGCCGACGCGCAGCCGCGATCGCAGTTCTGCGATGGAATTGTGCGGGTTCACAGGCATTTTCAACCCCAGGCCCTCCACTTTGAATTCCCGCCGGACGTCCTCCCAGTCGCCCTTCATGCCGACGTCGAGCAGGTTGCCCGCGAATGCACGCTCGATCGGTTCGGCCGCTTCAATGGCGTCCAACTCGACTAATTCGGTCAGCAGCGTCGAATTGAATTCGAGATGATCGTCGCAGGCGTTGGCCATCATTTCCGTCAAGCATGCGACGACGCGCCGGCGCATGTCCGGATGATAGTGCGCCACGCGACGCAGCCCGGATGCCGCAATTGACCGAATGTAATCCGGCTTATTATCGTGCGTCGCGAGCCGAGTCAGCGGCTCAATCGCGGATTCCCCGATCTTGCCGAAAACGTGCGGCAATTCCTCGTATGCCCAGTCGTCAAACTCATCGTCCAATTCGCACAGCATGTCGACGAGCGGTTGAACCGCTGCCTGGGCCTTCATGTCGGCCAGGGTTCGCCAGGCCGTAATGGGCAGCAACTCGGCATCTTCGATTTGCGGCAAGTCCGCGTCACCCGGCCAGCTTGTATCGCTCCATGCTCGCATCAGGTCGATCAAACCGGGAATGTCTTCCGCCGAAACGCGACATGCCGCGACGTAATAGCCGTCTCGGCCCTCCCAGTCAAACAGGTTGCGAGGGTTCTCTGCCTCGGACAAACGCTCGACCAGCGATACTTCACGACCCGTCATGAGTGCCACCTCCTTGCATGCGATCCTCGCTTGAGATCATCGCCGCGAACACAACTACCCCAAGTTTTAACAACCTGCGCCGCGCTCGACAACGCAGATCCGCGTTGCGGCTTCAATCGCGCAAAAAAACCCCGGCATCGCGATTTCGCGACCCGGGGGTTTCGGAAGAAGTGGCGGGGACAGGATTCGAACCTGCGACCTCGAGGTTATGAGCCTCGCGAGCTACCGGGCTGCTCCACCCCGCGTCATTTTTTTAATCGCGTCAAACTTGATTGCGAGTTTTACGCTAAACCGCTCCGCACGAATCTAGGGGCACCGAAAGTTGCCCCCCAAAAAACGATACCCCTCGACGACCATCGGCGGTTGGATGGGCCTCGCACTAGTGATTCTAGCAGACCCGTCCGATTCGTCGAGGGGTGTTCCGCGGTAAGTACAACGGTACGCCATGAAAAGGGGGACAGAACCAACAATCGGAACTCGATTGGGAATCACCTCTCCGCCGCCTGATTATTGGCCCGGACTCGATAGTTCTGGTTCTGTCGAGGCCGGCGAACGAAGCCGGCAAAAGTCCTCAAAAAAGGCCTGGGGGATCGCTGCAAACCGCGTGACCGCTTGACGTTCACACCGAAGCGAGCAGCACCAACTTGCTTGCGATGCCAGACCTTTGCCGTGCCCAACCGCGGTGTGCGTGGGCCAGATCCAATCCAGGCAAAAGGCGATGATCCATCAGCAGCCCAATTGCCCGGATTCGGGTGGTCGTCATTCCGAGCAATTACTTGACGCTTGGGTCGTCTTAGCAAGCCATAGCGGCTATTGAGCGAGCCGCTCGCCCGCCCAGAGAACGTGCGATTTGCATGTCCGGCGGGACAAGGTCAGGGGCCAGGGGATCTAACGGGTCAACCGCGCCAGGCCCGTCTTCTCAGAACTCCCTAGGACCCGAGCGCTGAAAGTCCGCCGAGGCCGGCCTAACGTTCGCAGGATTGCTCCCACGCAGCTCAGCCCGATGTGAGAAATGTGCTAAAAGCTGCTCGGCTAGCTGATCTCGGGGCGTCGAGAGTTCCATGAGCTCGCGGGTGGCCCCGGTCGTGTGGCCCAAGAAGCCGAGATGCCAGCCCAGCAGAATTTGCGCGGCACGATCATTCGGCTGTTGTCGGACGTAACTGGCCAGCGCATACAAATGCTTCATGTAGCGATCGGAGCTGCCGAAGTACTCTTGGTGATCGACGACCGTCTGACCCCAGCGGTCTGGCGGCAGATTGGTTAGCGCCGTGCGGAGGGCTTCGACCGCCTTGGAATATTTTCCCAAAGCGAACTGGGCTTGCGATTCCAAGAGCGCGGTAAAACCGTCAGTTGCATTTTCCGACCGAACGGGCTCTAGCTCGACGAGCGCTTCCTCGAACTGGCCCGTGCGCAAGTCCTCGATTGCCGTGGCGACCATGCCGCGGAGGTTGGTCACCGGGCGATAGGCGTAGCTGTTGCGGCTGGTGTAAATGATCTGATGACCACGCGGCTGGGGATACCCGCTGCTAACGGCGCTGTAGGGAAACAGCGTTGGGTATGGACCGAGCGTGGCGACGGGTGGAAAGTTCGGCGCGGCGATCACGCCGGGTCGCAGATCGCTTTTTACCCAACGATCGAGCGACGGAGATTGGGCCACGGTCTGGTGCGCGCGGCTCAATAAGACGGCACACGTCAGAACCAGCAGGAGGATCGCGCGGGCGCCGCAACGCATGGTCTGACTCACTTGGTTTGAGGCCGATTGCCACGCAATCCCCATCGTCCCAAATGTCGGCGCGTGAGGCAAGCAACGTGTCCGCGCTAAAAACGTGTCCTCGCAAAAAAAAAGAGAAACCGGCGCGAGGAAGACCTCGCGCCGGCTTCTGCGAAATGCACAATCCAATTCGGCTGCCTGACGGGTTTCCCGGGTGCCTGGCCACGGGGGCAAAGCACCGGAGACCTGAGCAGCCCGTCGGCTGCTCGTCAGACGAGCCACCTCTGGAATCTACTACACATAAGTTAGACCACCTCCTTTCTCTAGGGCCACCCTTCGGACGCATTCGGTCCAGAGACCAAGGTCCTAGCGGGACACTAGTCAGGCCCAAGCCACGTTAGCCCGGGCACACGCGACAACTCAATGCTAGGCACAAGTAGGCCCAACGGTCAAGGACAATCGGGGGCGAACGGGGTTCGCGGGCCGGCTCGATCAATCTGCTTGGGCCTCTGCCAGCGCCTTGCGGTAGGCCTCTTTGGCGACGTCGAAAGCCGCCCGGGCCGCCGGCTGCTCGGCCTCACGAATGTGGCGGACCTTTTGCTTCCAGCACACGTCGACCGCGTCCAGGCACCACTGGGCGCTGCGCTTGCTAGCACGAATCGGTTTGCCGTCGACTTCGACGAACACCGGGTTCGTATGGGCGCTGGGAAAAATCCGCACGGCGACCCAGCTCGAGATCTTGGGTGTGAAATCGAATTTCACGTCCTGCACGCTGCCATCGCCTTGGATCGTCTTGGTTTCGACGATCTGGCCGTTTACGATCAACTCGACGGGCACGGTGCGCGTGTCCTTGATCCGTGCCCGCTCGACGTGCCAGTAGGGCTTCTGGTCGAGCGGCTTGCGGCGAATGCCGTTGCGGGGCTGCTCCGCCAGCATGGCGGCGGCGCGGACCTGCACGGGCAACGACTGTCCGCTCTTGGCGGCGAGCACGCTTGTCCGCCCTGCGCTCTTGGGATCGCTCTTGGCTGCATCGCTTTTATCGGTGGCGTCTTTTTCACCCGCAGCCAGGCCGCCGACGCTAAAGTCGAATAAGTGGCTCAGTCCGTCGCTGCAATAGCTGTGGCCGTCGCGGATACCCACGGCCCATTGGTCGTAGTCCAATGGCTTGTCAGGAGCGGTCGAGAGTTTGACGTACGCGCGTCCCAGGCCCACGCGCTCGCCGTAGATGCAAGGAAAGTCCGTCTCGCCACTGATTCGTGTCGTGTAACCGCAATTCAGCGTGTGGTACCAAATGTTCAACTCCCAAACGAAGGGCGTATCGACGGCCGAGATGAAGTCACACACGCCATGCACCACGTCGACGATGAACTCGTTCGCGCCAATGCCATCGAACGCCGGCATGCTATAGCTGGGAAGCGTCGTCTCGGGCACCTGCAAACCCCAACCACTATGCGAGAAGCCCACGATGCCGCCCTGGTCCTTACCCCACTTTAAAACGGGCAGGTCCCAACTGGGCCATTCTTCGATCACGCTCGTGCCGGGGTAGTCGTCCTCCTTCAGCCGCAAAAGACACAAATGGCCGGCGTGCGAGCTAGGGAAGCCCGAGACCTCGACGTCGTAGCGCATGATGTTGCGGTTCTGCGATAATTTGCTGACTTGTCCCTCGAAAAACTGCTTCTGAAAGTACCAGCAAGGGCCCCACGAGAGCACGCAGCCGATGTTCAAGTCCTCACCCAGAATGTGCCGCATCATGTCTTCGGGCGAGACGCCTTCGGTTGGCGATTCGTAGTGCGCGCAGCCGGCGCCGTGTACGTGGTGATCGCCCGAGTACCAGCCGTAGTCGGCCATCTTGATCCAACGGGCCAGCCGAAACGACTCGCGCTGCGGACCTGTCGGTGAAACGGTGACTTCGCGCTTGGCGATCTTGTATTCTGGTCCGCGCGTGTAGGTGAAGTCGTACTTGCCTGGCGGCAGCGAGACCGATTCGCCGCTGTGCCGATAGATTTGATCGTGAAAGAACAGGTCGGGCGCCAATCGGCGAGCGCGCGACGGATAGACACGGCCCTTGGCGTCGCGAATGACGAACTGCCCGGTGGTGGGCTGGCCGTTGTCGTCAATGACTTCCAGCTCAACTTTCATTGCGGGTTCGCAATCGAAAAGCACGTTCACTTCGTTGCGAAAGCCCAGGTCTTGCGTGCCCTGGCCGACGTCGAACACGAGCTTGGCTTCGCGCTTACCGGCGTCGCGACTGTAGAGTTCGATCAGGCGATATTCGAGGCCCAGACCCGAAAGTGTCTTGTTCAATGGCTGCTGATCGTGAAGGCTTACATCGAGCCAGCGGTCGGCGACTTCCTGCGGGGCAATTGTCTTGACGGCTTTGGGCTTGCCCGTCGAGCGCAGATAGAGCGGATCGGCGTTGGGGCTCGTGACGCGCAAGGGGGCTGTCACCCCGGCCTCGTTGTGGATCTTGACTAGAAACACGCGCCAGCCCTGCTGCATGAGTTTCTTGGGGGCGGCGCCCGCCATGACCTTCACCCGGCTTTCGGGATTGATGTTGACGCCGACCAGGCACAAGGGATCGAGGACGGCTTGAATCCGGCGTACGCTCTTGGCGGGGTCTTCTTGGGCCACTGCTTTGTCGAGCGCGGCACGTTCCTCGGCCGAAAGGGGCGATCCAGTCAGCTCCAAAGCCTGAGCCACCCGTTCGACCTGGGCTCGCAGAGGCTGCGCCTCGACACCGAGCACCAACGGCAGCGGTTCAGTTTGCGATTTTTCCGCCGGTGCTTGTTCGGCAGCGCGCGTCGAAGCGGCGCCTGCCGCCAACATCATCGCCAAGCCAATACGGCCAACAGAATGTCTCGTTCGAGATTGCATCGTACGTCTCCCAGGATCGTGCGTCGCGAGTGTTCGTTTTCCGCTTAGCTAACGTGCGTTTATCATGCCCCGCGCGAAGCGGCAATGCAAGCATTTGCAAAAGTCGCGCCAGGGGTGGCACGCTCTGAGCGCAGCGAAGGGCGTGGTTTCGCGCTGCGCCACGCCTTTCGTTCCTCAGGGACGTGCCACCCTTTCGGTCGAGTCGTACTTCTTCCCTTGCCAAGTATCGCGGCTTTGGAATTCCGCATCCAGCGCCGCGCGGATCCCAGGCTTGTCCAGGCACCAGGCCGGGGCGACGAGATAGTCGGGCGGGGCTTCGCCGCTGATTCGCTCGACCAGACACTCCGGCGGCAACAGCTCGAGAAAGTCGACGACGGTTCGCACGTACGGCTCGCGATCCATGAGCGTCACTTTGCCCTCGGCCACCCATTCGCCCAGCGGAGTGCCTTTGACCGCATACAAATTGTGCAACTTGACTGAGTCAATTCTCAGTCGCGCAACCTCACGGGCCGTGGCCAGCATGTCCTCGTGCGATTCGCCGGGCAGTCCGAGCATCACGTGCGCGCAGATCTCGAATCCCCGGCCTTGGCAACGCACGACGGCGTCGAGAAAGGCATCGTAACCATGCCCGCGGTTCATCCACTCTAGCGATCGATCGTGGATGGTTTGCAGACCCAGTTCGACGGAGAGGTACGTTCGGCCGGCCATTTCGGTGAGCAAGTCGACGACGTCGGCAGGCAAGCAGTCGGGCCGGGTGCCGATGGCCATGCCGACGACTTGCGGATGCTCGAGCGCCGCCAGGTACAGCGGCCTCAATCGTTCGACCGGTGCGTAGGTGTTTGTCGCCGGTTGAAAGTAGGCCAAAAAATGATCGACGTCGTACCGCCACTTGAGACGTCGGATTCCATCATCGAGTTGCGAGTGAATGTCAAGGCGGGGGACACGTCTGCTGGGGCTAAAGCTGCGGTTGTCGCAGAATACGCAACCACCCACGGCAACCGTTCCGTCGACATTGGGGCAGGTCATGCCGGCGTCGAGGCTGACCTTTTGAACGCGATGCCCAAACCGCCGCCGAAGGTAGTAATTGTAGGCAAAATAGCGCAATCCGGCGGTTCGCCAGCCGGCTAACTGGGTGTGAGACATACGCTGAATTATTGACCTTATGGGGTCCTCTGCCTAGACTCAATCGAAGAAAGACGGGCGGCCGTTCTGATCGCTGGTTTGCTTTACTAGACCAACTTTGCGCGAGTGCCACTAAGATGTATGGCGAACTGGTTCCCCTGGGAGGCGGAGATACGATTCCCCTGCTCAAGAAGACCCTGCTCGTCGGCCGCCGCGAAAGCTGCGATATCGTCCTGCGGTTTCCCAATGTCTCGGCGCACCATTGTCAACTGTTCCTCGACAGTGGCTACTGGTACGTGCGCGATATGAAGAGCCGAAACGGAGTTAAGATCAACAGCAATCGGGTCACCGAGAAACGGCTCGATCCGGGAGACACGCTCAGTGTCGCCACGCACCGCTACGACGTTCACTACTCGCCCGTCGATCTGGGCGCGGTTGGACCTCCGCCCGGCGGAGGCGCCACAGACGAGATCTTTTCCAAATCGTTGCTGGAAAGCGCTGGCTTGACGAACCCGGTATCCGGTCGGGACAAGAAGCGCTACGACGTGCTTAACGACGAAGCGGGTCAGATCAAGGATTTTAACAAGCCGGTCTAATGGCGTCTCTCGGTGCCTACCAGCCCGACGCGCAAGCGAGGAAGTAGCCTCGGTCGACTCCCTCGCTAGCGCGTCGGGCTAGGACAAGCTTGGAATCGTCAACGCCTGCTGCCGCATGGCCAAAAAGAAAAAGATCCGGGCCGACTTCCGCAAGAATCGCGGCACTCGCGCACGGACAGGCGACTTTACCCGCCGCTACGCGCAGGCGCCCGCCGAGCAGGACGACGCCGTTCAAGGCGAACGCATCAGCGGCAAAGGGGAACTGACTCGCAAGCGTACCATCATCGGTGACGAACTAGTGAAGTCCGACGCTTCGGGCTTTGACGTGCGTCTAGAAGGCGCCGAGCAGGGCCGATTGCATGGCCGCGTTCTGTGTGTGCAGGGGCTTGTGAGCACCGTCGAAGCCGAGGACGGCAGCGTCTTTCAGTGTGCCACGCGGCGGATACTGCGCACGCTGGCGACCGATCAACGCCACGTAGTCGCGGCCGGAGACGTCGTGCTCTTCCGCCCGGCCGACCATGTCGAGGGAATCATCGAGCGGATCGAACCGCGGCACGGCGTACTTTCCCGCGCCGTCCGCGGGCGCCAGCACGTGATCGTGGCCAATGTCGATCAATTGCTCATTGTGGCCAGCGCGGCCGAGCCCTATCTGAAGCCTAATCTCATCGATCGGTACCTGGTCAGCGCCGAAAAGGCCGCGATCCGCCCGTTGATCGTCATCAACAAAGTCGATCTTGTCGAACGGGCGTCGCTAGCACCGCTGGTGGGCGCCTACAGCCGAATGGGCTATCGGGTGGTGCAAGTCAGTGCGACGACCGGTTTTGGACTCGACCGGCTGCGTCGCGCCTTGGCGGGCCGTGAGACCGTCGTGGCAGGGCAGAGCGGCGTGGGCAAGTCATCGCTACTGAACGCCATCGATCCCGGCTTCCGACTGCGCGTGGCTAGCGTCAGTGCAGAATCGCAGAAGGGCCGGCACACGACGACCACTGCTCGGCTGTTTCCGTTGGCCGGCGGGGGCTACGTCGTCGACACGCCGGGCATCCGACAGTTTCAGCTCTGGGACGTGATTCCTGCCGAAGTGGCCGGATATTACCGCGACCTGCGGCCGTTCGTGGGCCGTTGCCGCTTTCCCGACTGCACGCACACGCACGAAGCCGATTGTGCCGTCAAGAACGCAGTGGCCGACGGTTGGCTCGACGCCCGCCGCTACGAAAGTTACTGCCATCTGTTGGAAGGTGATGACACATGAATCGGCCCGCGAACCTCGTTGTGGCTGGCGTGTCGACTTAAGCGGGCGGCTGGTAGTGGGTCAGTCTGAATTCTGTTCGTCGGGTGCCTGGGGTTGACGGGCACCGTGTACTCGTGGTCGGCGAACCGCCAGATTGGCACGCGTCTGTGGGCTCACTCCGTTCGACCACAGGCACCCAGAAATCAAACTGACCCGTTTGGTCGCGTGGCCCGCAGGCAACCAACTGCTATACTTAAACTAGTGTGCCGCGCACTCGCGGACCGCGTCCTTTTCTTTGGGGAGTAACTTCTCACGGTGAAAGAACTGAATCGAACCGGCAGCGTCGCGAGCGAGGCGGCCGTTCTGGTTGGCGTCCTGTTGCCCGAGCATCGCCTGCTGGGCGAGCCGCTCGACGAACTGGAAGGATTGGCTCAAACGGCCGGGGCCCGCGTGGTAGGGCAGTTGACCCAGCGACGCGAGGTGCCCGACAAGACGACGTACCTGGGCAAAGGTAAGGTTGAGGAACTCCGCCTGCTGGTCGAGGCGTCGGACGCCGATGTGATCATCTTCGACAACGATCTTTCGCCTGCCCAGACGCGCAATCTGGAAAAGGTCGTCAAGGTCAAAGTCTTGGATCGCACGGAGTTGATTCTGGACATCTTCGCGGGCCGCGCGCAGACGCACGAGGCCCGCTTGGCCGTCGAACTGGCGCAACTGCAGTACTCGCTGCCGCGTCTGAAGCAAATGTGGACCCACCTTTCGCGCTTGAAGATGGGCATCGGCATGCGCGGCCCTGGCGAAAAGCAATTGGAAGTCGACCGCCGACTGGTCGAAAAACGGATTCACGACCTGCGCGGCGAGCTGTCCGAGATCGAAGCCCGAAAAGAGCGGCAGGTCGCCGCCCGCCACGATCGCATGACCGTCTCGTTGGTGGGTTACACGAACGCGGGCAAGAGCACGCTGCTCAATACGCTCACCGGGGCTGACGTTCTGGCCCAAGACAAGCTGTTCGCCACGCTCGACACGCGCACGCGGCGGTGGCAATTGCCGGGCTGGGGGCCCGTGCTGCTGAGCGATACGGTCGGCTTCATCCGCGACCTGCCGCACCATTTGATCGCCAGCTTCAAGGCCACGCTCGAGGAATCGCGGCAAGCCGACCTGCTGCTGCACGTGGCCGACGCGAGCAGTTCGAGCGTGTACCAGCAGATTGGCGCGGTTTACAAGGTGCTCGAAGAGCTCTCGATCGAAGCGAAGGACACGTTGTTGGTGCTCAACAAGATCGACGCCGTGCCCGACCGCGCGCAACTCGACGCCTTGATCGAGCGCTATCCCAACGCGGTCTGCGTCAGCGCGCGGACGGGCCAGGGATTGAACCTGCTGGCCGGCAAGGTCAGCGAAGCACTCAGCCACGGCTTCTCCGACGTCGACGTCGAAACCGGGGTCGAGAACGGCAGGCTGCTGGCCTTTCTTTCAGCCCACGGAGAGGTGCTGTCGAGAAACTACCACGACGGGCGGGTCACGATTCACTGCCGCCTGCCTCAGCGGCACGTGGGCCCGATTCACGAGCAGGGTACCGTGGTGCGACCGCATCAGAAGAATGGCTTTGCGACGGAGTCTGGCGCGGCCGCCCAGACTGATCGTGCCACCGAGGATGTGGCGTAGCGAAGCAATTTCATTCGCGATATGGTGTTTGCTGGGCGAGCGGCCGGAGCGAGCCGGCCGGAATCACGGCGATTGAGCACGACACCACTCTCGATACCGCTATGGCACGCCGCAGAATTGAAGGCAGCCGGGTTATAGTCACGGGCGCATCCAGCGGCATCGGACGCGAGTTGGCTCTCGAACTGGGCCGGCGCGGCGCGAAGCTTGTACTCGTCGCTCGACGCGAATCGCGATTGGCGGAAGTCGCGGCCGAAATCACTCGCCTGGGTGGGCGTGCCGAATGCGTCGTCTGCGACGTGACCGACCCAAGCGCACGGCAAGCGGCGCTCGATCGCGAGATCGCCTGCTATGGCGGACTCGACCTGTTGGTCAACAATGCCGGCATCGGCGCCCAAGGACGATTTGACGAGGCCAATCCCGAACGACTGCGAAAGATCTTCGAGGTCAACTACTTCGCGCTGGTGGAAATGACGCGTATGGCGTTGCCGATGCTCAAGCAAGGCAACCGTCCCATGATCGTCAACATCGGCTCGATCCTGGGGCACCGCGGAATTCCCGGCGCCAGCGAGTACTGTGCGAGCAAGTTTGCCGTGCAGGGATTCAGTGAGTCGTTGCGGGCCGAGCTGTTTTCCGACGGCGTCGACGTGCTGGTCGTCAGCCCTGGCACGACGGAAACCGAGTTTTTTGACGTCCTGATTGAGAAACGCGGTCAAGCAGCCTGGAGTGGTCGCCGGGGCGTGCCGGCGCCCGTCGTGGCAAGAAAGATCGTTCGCGCAATCTGTAGCGGCCGACATGAGATCATGCCCAATTGGCTGGGGTGGCTGCTGTGCTCGTTGAACCGTCTTTCGCCGCGGATCGCCGACGAAGTGCTCGCCCGCTTCGGGTAGACCATCCGCCAGGCGTTTCTGTTCCGCGGGGGCTAATCCGGAGACCAAAAAACCGCTAGCAAACCCGGCCTTCGTACTGTTACACTAAGGGCTGCCCACCGCTTGCGCGCAAGCCATTTTCGGCCAGCGCATCGTTACTCCGCACACGCATAGGGGAACACTTGTCATGTCGCATGTCTCTCGGCGTCGCTTCTTGGAAGATTCGATGTTCGCCGCCGCCGCGGCCGCGGCCGTGGCCGCCGGCCCAATGGGTCGGGCCTGGGCCGACGACGCGCCGCAGAGCAAGAGCCCCAACGAGAAGTTGAGCGTGGCCGTGATCGGCGTCAACGGTCAGGGCAAAGGACATTTGGGCGAGTATTCTTCGCGGAAGGACACCGAGGTCACTTACATCTGCGACGCCGACGAAAAAGTTGGCATGCAGCGCGTTGCCGACACCGCCAAAAAGCAGGGCCGTGCGCCCAAGTACGTGCAGGACCTTCGACGCGTCTTCGACGACAAGACAGTCGACGTCGTCAGCACGGCCACGCCCAACCACTGGCACGCGCTAGTCTCCATCTGGGCCATGCAGGCCGGTAAGGACGTGTACGTCGAGAAGCCCGTGAGCCACAACATTAGCGAAGGCCGGCGGATGGTCGAAACGGCCAGGGCGCACAAGAAGATCTGTCAGACGGGCACGCAATGCCGCTCGATGGGCGGCACCATCGAAGCCATCGATTGGGTTCATGGGGGCAAGATCGGCGAGTTGAAGGTCGCCCGCGGCCTTTGTTATAAGACGCGCAATTCGATCGGCCCCAAGGGCGTGTACGCCGTTCCCGCCAACGTCGACTACAACTTGTGGACAGGGCCGGCGCCGCTCAAGCCGCCCACGCGAAATGGGGACCGCGGTCCCATTCATTACGACTGGCATTGGTTCTGGGACTACGGCTGCGGCGATCTCGGCAACCAGGGCATCCACCAAATGGACATTGCCCGCTGGGGAATGGGCGTCGATACGCTGCCCACGGAAGTGCTGAGCTACGGCGGCCGCTTGGGATACCAAGACGCTGGCGAAACGGCCAACACGCAAGTCATCATTCACGACTACGGCCCCAAGACGCTCGTGTTCGAAGTCCGCGGACTGAAGACCGACGCGTTGCGGGGCTCGAAGGTGGGCGTGATCTTTGAAGGCAGCGACGGTTACGTCGTGCTCACCGATTACACGAGCGGCGCGGCCTTTGACTCCAGCGGCAACAAGGTCAAGGACTTCAATGCCGGCGGCGATCACTTCGGTAATTTTCTTAAGGCCGTTCGCAGCCGTAAGGTCGAAGACCTGAACGCCGACATTCTCGAAGGGCATCTGTCGAGCGCGCTGTGCCACTTGGGCAACATTTCGTACCGCTTGGGCTCGCAAACGTCGCTGCAAGACGCCGAGAAGCGACTCGCTGGCAACGACGAGGCCGTGGCCACATTCCAGCGCTTCAGCCGCCACCTGGCCGACAATGGCTTGGATTTGAAGAAGGTCGAGTTGGGTTTCGGCAAGGAACTGCGCTTCGACCCGAAGGCCGAGAAGTTTATCGACAACTCCTTGGCCGACCAGATGCTCACCCGCGAGTATCGTGCGCCGTTCATCGTGCCGGCGGCCGGGCAGGTGTAAAAGCGCTGGGAACTTTGAATTGAAAGCTCAGTTGCGGCACGGTCTCCCGACCGTGCCGCTGGTGACGCACGGCGTTGGATCGATCCATTCACACGCGCTCGACGACCACGTCCTCCACGCGGGCTAGCACGCGCTGCGGATCCAATCGCCCGGGCAACAACTGACCCAACCGCTCGGCAGCCGCGGCCATGCCGGTGCGGGCGGCGAGCAGCGGTTCCGCGCCGCGCGACAAAGCCCAAGCCAGGCCCGCGGTAAGCGCGTCGCCACAACCGATGGGGTTTACGAAGTGGTCGACTTTCGGCGGCACGAGTCGGTAGGTTGTTTCGTTCGAAGTCAGCCAAACAGCCTGCTTGCCCTGGGTGATCAGCGTCCACTGCGCGCCGAGCGCATTCAATTCTCGCATGCCGGCCAGCAGCGCTGTGTCGTCGCTAAGATCGCGGCTGAAGGTGCTGGCGAGCTCGGCGCGATTTGGCTTCACAACCAGCGGCCGGCACACTAGCGCTTCCAAGAGTTCCGGCCCCCGCGCATCGATGATCGCGGGGCACGGCGTTGCCCGGAGCAGATCGCGATAGAAAGTCGTGGGCGTTCCCGCCGGCAATGAACCGCTGAGCACTACCAGATCGGCCTGCGCCGACTCTTTGACAAAGGCCGCGCGGAATACCGCCAATTCCTCCGACGATAACGGTCCGGCATTCTCAACCAGTTCCGTCGTCGTGCCAGCGGCCGCATCCAACAGCGTCGTGCAGGTCCGAGTCGGCGCTCGGCAAGCAATCCACCGGGCTGGTGCGTTGAGCTGGGCGAACTCGCGCTCGATGGCGGCGCGCGGCAACCCTCCCAAGGGCGCAATCGTCAGGCTCTCCGCGTGCAGGTGCGCGAGCGACAGGCCCACGTTGAGCACCTTGCCCGACGCACACCAGGCGGCCTGGCGGGCGCGATTCACTTCGCCCAGCGAGAACTCGTCGAAAACGAGGATCTGCTGCCAGGCGGGCGATAGTCCGGCGGCGACAATCACCAGAGGTCCTCCAAAAGCCGCAGCAGCTCGTCGTCGGTCAACGTGCGCGGGTTGCCGTCCATGCTGTTGCCGCGCGAATCGCGGGCAATCTTGGGAAGCTGCTCGCGGCGGACACCCAGCTCGCGCAATTGTCTCGGCACGCCGACCGCCTGGCACAATTCATCGATGCGCTCGATCATTGCGGCGGCCGCCGCGGCGTCGCTGGGCCAGAACTCGTCCCAGACGCACCGCGCCAAACGGGCCAGTAGCAGCTCGCAAACTGCTCGATTCGTTGCGAGCGCCGCGGGCAGCATCACCGCGCAGGCCAGCCCATGCGGCACGCGGGCATGCACGCCGAGCGCAGCGGCCACGCCGTGGGCCATGCCCAACCCGGAATTGGCCAGGGCCATGCCCGAGAGGAGCGCCGCGTGCGACATAGCCTCTCGCGCGGTGCGCGACCGGCCGTCGCGCACCGCTTCGACCAGCGCCCCAACTGCGCGGCGCAAGCCTTCGGCAGCGAGCGCCTGGGCGACGGGCTTAGCCCGACGCGAGATGTAGCTCTCGATGCACTGCGTGATTGCGTCCATGCCCGTCCAGGCAGTGATGGCCGGCGGCACGCTCACGCTTAGTTCGGGGTCGACCAGCACGATGCGAGGCAGCATTCGCTCGGACCGCAAACTTTTCTTAAATGGCGGATGGTACGATGAAATGACCGCATTCTTGGTCGCTTCGGTGCCCGTGCCACCCGTGGTGGGCATCGCCATCACGGGCAGCGGCGGCTGCGTAATTTGCAGCCCACGACCGACGCCCTCCAAATAGTCGCCCACGCTGGCGTTCTCGTTCTGGGTCACCAGCGCCGCGGCGGCCTTGGCCAAGTCGATCGCGGAACCCCCGCCGACGGCCAACACGAAGTCGTCACCGTTGGTATCGCCGGTCGGCTCGTCGAGCAGTGCAGAACTCCTTCGACCAGTGCGAAGCTCTCGTATGGCTGCGACGGTGCGGTCGATGTCGTGAACTTCCGGCTCGTGCGAGATCGCAGCAACCGCGACGGTTTCAATTCCCGCGGACGTCAATGACACAAGGATCTCGTCGATCGCGCCGGATTGCCGTAGCGTCCGGGAACCTTCGACCAAGAGCGCGCGGCGGCCCAGCGTGGCGGCCAACGCCCCGGCTTCGCGCCGCCGCCCCCAGCCGAAGACGATCTTCGGTGGGGAGAGGAAGTCGTACGGGCCAAGTTCCGCGATGCTCAAAAGTTTGTCCTTCGCTGGAACTGCCCCCGCTACTTACCCGCCCCCACAGCAACTTCTGCCTGCGGATTGACTTCCAGCTTGATGTCCTTGATGCGCACTTCCGTGGCGTCGCCCGAGTGGAGTTGGAAGGCCAGGATGCCGCGCGCGGCGCCGGTGGGGTCGTCGAGATTGACGCACTCGTGGCCGTTGATCGAGGTGCGAATCTTGGCCCCATCGGCCACGACCTCGTACGTGTTCCAATCGCCCAGCTTCACGTGCTTCTCGCCCGACTCGTTCCACAAGAGCGCGCGGCCATTTTCTTCGTACAGTTTGCCCCACCAGCCCTTGCCGACGTCGGCCTGATAGCCCTTCATCTCACCGTTGGAGAGGGCCTCGCTGCGGAATTGGATGCCGCTGTTGCCGCGGTTGCCGACGAGCTTGACCTTCACCACCAGGCGGAAGTCGCCCACCACAAAATCGCTGCGCAAGAACTCGTTGCGTTTCAGGCCCGACGTGCGGCCGACGATCTCGCCGTTCTCGACGCTCCACAGCGAGGAATCACCCTGCCAACCGGACAAGTCCTGGCCGTTGAATAGCGTGGCCGCGTTGTCGGCCGTGGCCAGCATGAGCGTTTGCGCGGGGCTGGCCAGGTAAGCCACGAGCGAACGAACTTCGTGGTCCGAGAGCGTCTTCCAAAGGTCGTCGGGCATCATCGACTTGTCGCTCAGCTCGCGCTGGTCGATTTCGCCCTGGGGGATGACTTCCGTGGCGTCGGCCGTGACGAGAGTTACGGCGTTCTTATCCTCCGCTTTCACCAGACCCGTGAGCACGCGGCCGCCGGTCGTTTGGATGACGGTGGTCTGATAGTCTTTGCCGACCAGCGCACTGGAATCGAGTACGTTGGACAGCACGTAGTTCAGGTCGGCGCGGTTCGAGCCGGTGAGCTCGGGACCGACCTTGGCGCCGACGGCAAACAGCGTGTGGCACTTCTGACAGGTCTTGGCAAAGGCCGCGCGCCCCGTGGCGACATCGGGCGGTTGCTGTGACTTGGCCGTGAGGAGCTTCTTGTAGTGCGCAATCAATAGCAGCTTATCTTGCGGAGTGTCGCGAACCGCGCCCCAGACCTTGGCGATCTTCTGGTCCAGCTCCTTGCTCTTCAGATTGCGGAGCTGGCGGATGAGATCGGCCGAAAGATCCGCCGAGGCGATCTGCTTTTCGCCCACGACCGTCAGTAAGGCATCCGCGTAAGGCACGCGCGAGGCGAGCGTGGCCAGCGCTTCGCGCTTTTCAGCGGGACTGAGCTTGTGGTAGCGAGCCAAAATCACGTCGGGCGTTTTCGCGTCGTCGTAAGCGGCCAATGCCCGCAGTGCGTCGGACCGCAGCGTCGGTTCGTCGACCAGCGTCTGCAGTGTCGTCGCCAGCCCAGGGTCCTTGACCTTGAGCAGCGAGGCGAGCGCATTTTTTCGTGCCGTTAGGTCTGCTTTGCTGTTGGACAGCACCCCGCGCATCTCCGTCATGACGGTCGGATCGCCAAAGGTAATGGCCAGCGCCGTTGCCTGCGCGCGGATCTTGGCGTCGCCGACCTTTGCCATGCGTTGATAAACGGCCGGCCAGGTCGGGGGCATGTCGACTTTGCGCCGACCCTTGAGCGATTCGTTGATGCCCTTCAAAAGCGTCAACTGGACGTCAGGTTTGTCGGTTTGGCCCAGCGCGTCGACCAACGCGGTAATGGCGGTTGGGGAATCCAAAGCGCCGATCCGTTGGGTCATGTAGGCCAGCAACGGTGCTACGCGGGCGTTGAGGCCCAACTTCAGCGCACGGCTGGTATCCGCGGCGGCTAAAGGCTCAGCCGCGAACCAGTACATCAGCGGCAAGTTGTGATCGCCGGCGTCGTCGGCGTGCTGCACCAGGTTGGTCACAATATCCCAACGCTTTTCCAAGGGAAGCCGATCGGCGGCCGAGGCCAGGTAAAGCCGTACCACCGGGGAGGGATCGTCCTTCGCCAGGCGAGCCAGCGTGGCGAGCGTCGCGCCAGACGGCTGCTTGTTTTCAAGCGCTAACTGAATCGTCCAGGCCCGCACATAGGGGCTGTCGTTGCTCAGGCCGACCGCGATCTGCTCTTCACCGAATGCGTGGATCGCATGCAGAGCCCACAGCCCCCGCAACCGACGGGTTTCGTCGGCATGATTGAAGGCCATTTCCACAAGCGCCTGCGTCACGGCCGGATCGGGACCGCGCTCTTGCAAGACGCGGCGGGCGTGCCGCACGTACCAGTCGTTCTTATGGAGTTGCAACTTGACCAGTTCTGGCGAGCTGAGTTTCTTCAGGTCGACACTGGCCGCCTTGGCATCGCCGTAGCTGACGCGAAAGATGCGGCCGTTGGTGCGGTCGTGAACTTCGACTTCGTGGCGGTGGCACTGATTCTTGTCGTACCAGTCGATCATATACATCTGACCGTCTGGCCCAAGCTGCAGATTGATGATCTGCGACCAACTGTCGTTGGCCAACAGGAAGTCGGGCGCGCGGTTGCCAACATAGCCCGATCCTTGCGGCGTGAGCTGATCCTGATTCAGGCGCGCCCCGTGGATGTTGTTCATGAAGATCTGGTTGCGATACTTCTCGGGCCATTGGTCGCCCAGATAGATCATGGCGCCGGCGTGCGCATGGCCACCGCCGGCCGAGTCGGAGCGGTTATTGCCGCCGTGCGGCGTGGCCCCGACATAATGGCGGTGTACGGCGATGGTTTTGATGTCGTCGTAATTGTAGGGATTAAAGTGCGGCCCACCCTGGCGATCGTAACGCCCCCCTTGGATCATGTGAAACAAATGCGGGATGACGCAGGCCGTGAGCATCGCCTGCCCCTGGTCGTTGAAGTCGACTCCCCAAGGGTTGCTGGTGCCGTGGGCGAAAACCTCGAACTCCTTCTTCGTGGGATGATAGCGCCACACGCCGGCGTTAATCGGCACGCGCCGATCGTCGGGCGTGCCTGGCTTGCCGACGCGCGAGTGCGTAAACACCCCGTGGCAACCGTACAGCCAGCCGTCGGGCCCCCAAGTGAAAGTATTGAGCGTTTCGTGCGTGTCCTGGTAGCCCCAACCATCCAAAAGGATCTGCGGCGGACCGTCGGGTTTGTCGTCGCCGTCGGCATCGGGAATGAACAACAAATGAGGCGCCGCGCCCACCCACACGCCGCCGAACCCGACTTCCAGTCCGCTCACCAAGTTCAACTTTTCGGCGAAGACCTTGCGGGTGTCGAAATGGCCGTCACCGTCGGTATCCTGAAAGATCAAGATGCGATCGCGGGCTTGATTATCGGCAACGCGACGAGGGTACGAGTAGGTTTCGGCCACCCACAGCCGGCCGCGGTCGTCGATGGCCTGCGCAATCGGCTGCACCACGTCGGGTTCGCCGGCGAAGAGCGTCACCGAAAAGCCCTCGGGCACGGTCATGCCCCTGGCGGCTTCGGTGGGAGAGAGCCCGGCGTTTACATAGACATCCAGCGCCGGAGGCGCGGGCCGCGCGGGAAAATCTGGCTTGGCGGCATGGACTCGGAAATCGTCGAAGTTGAGATGCCCCCAGCCCGTCGTGCTTTGGTCCACCAGGCGAAGATAAATCTGCTTGCCCACGTGTTGCGAAAGGTCGACCGCAACCGGCCGCATATTCTCGTTGTCGTCGCCAGAAATCTGGTAGATCGTCTGGTCTGTGTCCTTACGAACGATTTCGACGCGCGTTCTGGGAGTCGCCCCGCCGCCAACCAGAAAGCTGGCGAACGGCTGCTTGACCGTAAACGGGACCGAGGTCAGCTTGCCTTGGGCGGCATCGCCTCCGATCTCGTAAGTGCCCACCCAGAATTGACCGGCGTGGTCGCTGCGCATGTCGTCGCGGCGCTTATGTACGGAGTCTCCCTTGACAGGCTGCTGCGCAAACGCGTTCCCCTCGGCCTTCCAGCCAGCCAGCGTGCCGGCCTCGAAATCGAGATTCAGCGGAGCGCCGTTGTCGTCGACGGGCACCGTGCCCTGACGTGCCGTCCCTTGGGGTGTGGCCACCGCAGCGGCGGGTTTGTCGACTGAGGGTGCATCTGCCGCAGAGGCGGGAGAACTCCATGCAAAAACCAAGACAAGCAAGACTGCGAGCGAACGCGACGGGCCGTGCATAGTCCATCCTCTTTGGCGTGAAGGTTTCATACTACCGCAGCCCCATTATCGCCGGAATTGGCCGGTGTGCAACGCATTCCGCGAGCGGCCCGCCGGCGGGCGTCGATTCGCCGGAATGAAGCCGTTCGCGAGGGCCGTTTGAGCCCGGCCGTGGCATTCATTCATGACAATGGCGATAGTGAAAGGCCCCTAAAACCTGTCTACGGGTCGGCGATTGGATACCCCTGAGACGGCCAACGCTTTCAAGCACCTCCAGACCGTAGAGCGATGGTCTTGCGACAAGACCAACTGTCCCGCCCAAGGATCCGCACAGAAATAACTTGGTTAATTTGCCATGGATTGAACCCAGCCCGGCATAGCCGGAACCAAATACGAAAGGGAATCGAGGGGGATTGAGCGTTATTACCGCCAAGCGCCAGATCGTCTGCTCGATGTTGCCTTATGAACCACGAGAATCACGAAACTCCGAAAGAGCGAAAACCAGAAACAGTTTCGCATTTTCGCTCTTTCGGGCTTTCGCGATTCTGGCGTGAGTTGCCTACCAACCCAATCCCGTCCTCCAACTGCACAGGGCGACAAGAATCTGCGCAAGACGCGTGCAAATTCAATGTTTGTAGTACGGACGAAGAGAACCACAAAGGGCACAAAGACCACTAAGGGAAAGCATTCGTGACCGTCGTCTTTGTGTCCTTTGTGCCCTTCGTGGTTCTCTTCGTCCGTGTTTGATCCGTGGCGAAAATATTGCACAAGTTATTTCTGCGCGTGTCCCAAATTCCCAGAGGTCGTCGCACACCGTGCCTACGGCGCGGCATCGAGCCGCAAACCGACCAGCAGCCGCCGCACGATCGGCGCGGTCATCAGCGTGGTTACCACCGCCATGATCACTAGCATGCAAAAGACGCTATCGGGGATCACGCCCAACTCGCGGCCGATATTCACCGCGATCAGTTCCATCAGGCCGCGGGTATTCATCAACGTCGCCACGCAGCCGCTTTCGCGCCACGAGAGGCCGCTGAAGCGTGCGGCCAGTCCGCAGCCAATCGTCTTGCCGGCAATCGCCGCGGCCAACACCAGGCCGCAGTACAACCACAATTCTGGCGTGTCGAGCAAGGCAATGTTCGTGCGCAGTCCGGTGTACGTGAAAAAGATAGGCAGGAAGAAAGCGGTCACAAAATCGCGTAGCCGGCGCGTGACGGCCTCGCGGAATTCGTGCTGGTCCCACAGCGCCGCCCCCAACACGAACGGGCCGAAGACCGAAAAAATGCCGATCAAGTTCGTGGCCATGGCTGCCAGCAGGATGATCACGAGCAAGATAGCCAGCGAGCCGACGCTCAAATCGCGCGATTCACCCACCAGCGCGACGCGAATCCAACGAATCAAAAGCGGCCGCGCGATGAGAAAAATCGCCAGCGTGAACGCCGCGATCCACGCCAGCATGCGTGCCGCCGCGAACGGCTCGAATTCACCCGCCACGATGGCGCTAATCGTCGCCAATAGGGTCCAGCCCACCGCGTCATCGACGGCGGCGGACGTGATTGTCAGTGCGCCCAGCCGTGTGCGCGTCAGATTCAGCTCCATCAAAATGCGGCCCAGAACGGGCATCGCCGTAATCGACATGCACACGGCCATGAATAGGACGAATCCTGTCCGACTAAACCCTTCCGCCACGTGAGGATACATGACCGCGCCCAAAGCCAATCCCAAAGAAAACGGCAGGATGATTTCTGCAATCGAAACGGCGGCGGCGGCCCGCCCTAGCCTTCGTATGTGCCCGAACTCGAATTCGAGCCCGATCAGAAACATGAGAAACACGAGGCCGAGCTCGCTCAGCACCTTGGGCGAACGGCCGATGTCGGGAAATAACGCGGCGGAAATCTGCGGGCTGATGCGCCCCAAAAACGACGGACCTAAGAGCAGCCCGGCCGCGGTTTCCCCCACCACTTGCGGCTGGCCCAAGTAGCTGAATAACCAGGCTCCGACGCGGGCGGCCGCGATGATGACCGACAATTGCACCAGCACCGTCAGCAGAAACGCCTCGGTATCCTGCGATGCGGCGGCCCCCACGAGCGGACTCATTCCGGCAATTCCTCATGCTGCGGCTCAGGCAGCCAGAAACAAGCGATCGTGCCGACGGCGTAGACGAAGAGGGCCACGCCGGCGGCCGTGTAGGCGAATCTCTTTGTCGGCGGCGCATCGGGCATCATTTTTGCCAACCAACTCGAGCCGGCGATCGTCAACGTCACAAACGCCGCGGAGGTGCCAAAGATCCGACCGCCCACATTGGCCGCGAAGCTTTCTCCCGTTCCCCGCAGATGGATGGGATACACCCGCGGCAGGTAGTTGCCCCAAAAGCTGAACTGCGAGACGGTCAGAAGACCCGCCAAGAAAATGCCGTACTTCAGCGCGTCGAGGCTACTTACCGCGGGGAAGAAAAACACCAAGGGCACAATAATCAACCCAGGCACTTGAAACACCCGCAACAAATTGCGCCGACTTGCAATCCGGACGGCCAACGCCGCCAGGAGAAATCGACCGACTAGGCCCCCCATCTCTTGCCAGTACTGAACGCCGGCGACAACGCCCTGCACGGCTTGTCTCCGAGCCGCTTCGGGCAGGCTGGCGGCCATTTCCTTGACCTGCGGCAGTCCCGGCACGATCTGCGGCAATTGTTGAATTGCGCCAAACGCCGCGCCGTAGCTGCAGGCAAACATCAGTGCGGTGATGATCGTCGTCCGGCGATACTGGGGTCGGAACAATTCCAGAAAACTCGGCCGCTTGAGAGTGCCTTTGTTTTTCTTGTCCTGCCAACCGGGCGACTCGGGCAGAAACGGGCGAATGATGATCAGCGGCAATGCCGGAATCACACCTGAGATGAGCGTGTATCGCCAGGCCTCATGTCCGCCATGAATCGCAGGCAGGTAATTGGCCCAGGTGCGAGCCAGATCAAATCCCACCGTGACGAGTAGTCCACCCACCGACGAAAATGCTTGCGTGTATCCCAAGACCCTTTCGCGCTGCTTCGGCTCCTCAAAAAGCTCGGCCAGCCAAGCAACCGCGGCCACGAACTCGACACATACGCCAATGAACGTCGTACAGCGAAAGAATAGCAGCATGCCCAACGACGTGCTCATGCCCGCCCCGACCGCCGAACCTGCGTAGAGAAGAATGCTCCAAGTGAGCACACGGCGACGCCCGAGCAGATCGGTCAAGTAGCCGCCCACGAGCCCAAAGAGTCCGCCGACCAGAGCCGGGATGAAGAACAACAGGCGTGCCCACTCCGTGTATTCGGGAGTCCCGAAAGTCAGCCCTCCCAGTTGCTCCAGCGCCGGCCGTAGAATCAACGGCAACACGAGCAGCTCGTAAATATCGAACGCGAAGCCGATCGCCGCGATGATGCAGATCAGCCACTGCACGCGCGTCAGACCGCCGAACTTAGGGCCACTTTCGGTCATTGGGTACTCCTCGGGGGCGGCTGGCGGGGCGGGCGGCGTGATTCGGCTAGGCGATTGGCGGGCGTAATCGCAATGTGAAGGAACTCGATGATAGGTGGAGCCCAGGCGGATGACAAGCCGCGACGGAAGCACCGATTGACACACGGCAACTTGGCTCCTCCGAACCGTTTAGGTTTGCCTAGGAATCGCAGTCCGCTTCACCAAATCGTGCAAATGGGTCGCCGTTTCAACCCGTGGTTTCCTCTTGGCGAGAAGCGGTGTGAATCACCCGGTTGAATGCCGCGTTTCAAGGCGGTCGTCGCCTGTTTTTTGGCCGGCGGCGCCAAGCTCTCGAATGGCCGTCAACGGGCCAATTGCGAGGATCACCACGAGAAGTCCCGGCGAACCGCTCGACGACCGCTGGACCAAAGGCCTCGCCGACCTGCTCTCGCGTCAAACGGCACGGGCTTTGCCGTACCTTGCGGGTTTGAAATCGGCTACTCGCTCACCCTTACCGGTACCCAGCGCCCGAACGAATCTGACATGAAACGCATCGGCGTGCTTACCGCGGGCGGCGACACCCCCGCCCTGAATGCGACCATGCACGGCGCGGTGGTGCGCGCCAACCAGTGCAAGGTAGAGGTCATCGGATTCATCAAGGGCTTCAGCAGCCTGTTCAATCCGCGGGTGCCCCATGTGCGGCTCAATCCGCTGTTTTCAACCATCCCGGAACTGGACCCCACGATCGGAGGCACGATCATTGGGGCCTCGCGCGATTATGTCGATCCGAACGATCGCGGCACAATCGAAGAGATCGTCGAGCGATTGAAGCGGTTGGGCGTCGAGGGGCTGATTTGTGTTGGCGGCGACGGCACGCTGAGCGGCATGCAAGTCCTGTCGCACTACATTCCCACCGTGCTGGCGCCGAAGACCATCGACAACGATCTGGGCCTGAACTATCGGCACGAGCCCGACGAGTGGCAACGCGAACCGATCGACAAGCCGCCCGGCTATCGCTACGTGCGGGGGCCATCGCATACGCGGTTTGAGTTGGAACACCTGATCAACTACGTCACGCCCGGCTTTGCCACGGCCGTATACGTTTCGGCCACGGGCGTGCAGCGGATCCGCACCACGGCCGAAAGCCACCGCCGTATCGCCATCATCGAGGTGATGGGCCGGCACTCGGGTTACCTGGCGTTGGGCACCGCCTATGGGCAACCGGATATTGTATTAATTCCCGAGTCGCCTCTGAACATCGACCGACTCGTGGACCGCGTCATTGAAACCTACGAGTTGCAGAAGAACGTCGTGATCGTGTGCGCCGAAGGCGTTGTCGATGAACACGGCCGCGAGCTGGGCGAAATCACGCAGTCGACCGACCCGGCCGGCAATAAGGTCCTCAGCGGCGCGGCCGATGCCTTGCGTCACTTACTCATCGAGCGCCTGGGCGATAGCTATTTCACGAGCAAGCGCCGCAACGAATCGGCCAAGGCTGCCATCTTTACCCGAAAAGTGGGACACACGCAGCGCGGGGGCCGGCCCGTGCTGTTCGATTCGTTCTATGCGTCGCAATTGGGCGGTCACGCCGTGAATCTGCTGCTCGAAGGTCAGATTAACGGCGTGGCCATCTTGCAATACGACAGCCATCGCGGATTCTATGTGAGCGGCATCAATGGCAATGACTTCCGCGATCGCTGGGGCGTCATCCACGCCCGGCAGGTTCACCGCTCGTTTTACGATTCGGAGCAGTTGTGCCTGTCGCGCGTGGGGGTCGACTATCTGTTGCCGATTTTCAACAATGCTATTGGAACGGAAGACATCGAGCACGTGCGCCAAAGTCTGTTTCGTCGCAGTAACCTGACCGAGCCGTACCACTCGGTCAATGTGGATATCAACAAGCGAATTTGCTATTTGGATTGATAGCAGCGAGCGAAGTGAGTCCGCCGCATTCGAGGCGGCCGTTTCGGTCGACCGCCTTTAACAGGATGTTCGATCATGCCGGCATTGTTTCCGACGGACGTTCGCGATTCGGTCGATCTCGATCTCATCGGTGGTTCGGGACAGAACGCCGGCGGCGAATTGGCAACCCAGGGATTCCAAAACACGATGTGTCTGCTCGATGGCATTCTCGACTCCACGATGCTCCGCCTCGAAGGCGAGGAATCCTTTCGCTTGATGGACGACGTCCGCGCGTCTTGCCAGGCCTTGCGTGGCCAGCCGTCGATCGAAGAAGCCCACCGCCTGCGCGACAAGCTGCTGGGCCTCAACCTCGACGAGCTTCGCACGTTGACCCGGGCCTTTAGTTTGTTCTTCGATCTCAACAACCTCGCCGAGCAGCAAACGCGGGTCCGCAAACTCCGGGCGCGGGCCGAACAACTGGCGCCGCTGCCCCTGCCAGGAACCTTTGAGGCGGCGTTGCTCGACTTGCGCGATCGTGGAGTCACCGGCGAGCGCGTCGTCGAGGCCTTGGCGCGAACCATGGTCGTGCCCGTTTTTACGGCCCATCCCAGCGAAGCGCGGCGGCGGACGATGTTGGAGAAGCTCGATTTCATTGCCAACCAACTTGACCGACTGGAATACGCCAAACTCTTGCCCAGCGAAAAGGACGAGGCCCTGGCGGATATTTCGGCCGAGATCGAGACCTTCTGGCTGACCGACACGGTGCGCGACATTCGGCCCCGCGTAATTGACGAGATCCGCCACGGCCTGGGTCTGGTGAGCGAAACGTTGTTCGAGGTCGTGCCGCGCGTGTATCGAAATCTGGAGGGCGCGCTGCGACGGACTTTTCCTGAGCTGACCGGCGAAGTGCCAGCCCTGCTCCGCTTTGGAACGTGGATTGGCGGTGATCGCGACGGCAATCGCTATGTGACGTCTGAGGTGACCCGCGACGCCGTTCGCCTGCACCAGGAAACGATTTTACAGCACTATATGGAACAGGTCGCGGAGCTCGGACGAAGGCTCAGCCACTCGCGGCACTTGTGCGAACCCAGCGAGGCTTTGCTCGTGGCGTTGGCCCAACACCGGGAGCAACTTTCCGGCGGTTCCGAACCAGCAACCAATGAGCCCTATCGAGAGATTTGCCGCACGATCGAAACGCGCTTGAAGCTCACCCTGGAGCGAGCACAAACGGCCCAGCCCGATTGGGACCGGGCAGCGCCTCACGAGGCGGGCGTTTACCGCGAGCCGTCGGAATTGCGCCAAGATTTGGCCGTGATCGCCGATGATTTGGGACGGCCGCGGGGCCAGATGGCGTCCGTCTTGGTCCGCGACCTGATGCGCGAAGTCGACGTCTTTGGTCTTCACATGCTCACGCTTGACGTCCGCCAGCACAGCAGCCGGCACGCCGCCGCCTTGGACGAGGTTTTCCGCTGGGCGGGGGTGAGCGATCGTTACTTGAAATCCACTTCGACGGAGCGTTTTGAACTACTCGATCGAGAGTTGGCCCACAATCGCCCGCTGGTGCCGGCCCACTTGCCGTTCTCCCCTGAAACCGTCGAGGTCATTCAGACCTTCCGCAGCATCGCCGCTATCTTGGAACAACAATGCGGACAGGCGATCGACAGCTACATCATCAGCGGCACGACCGAGCCGGCGCATTTGCTGGAGGTGCTGCTACTTGCTCGCGAGGCGCGGCTGTTTCGGCCGGCCGAAGGCATCAGCCGCTTGCAAATTGTGCCTTTGCTGGAATCGCTCGAACCGTTGAGCAACGCCGTGCCCATTCTGCAGCGTTTGCTGAGCCAGCCGGCGTTCCGCAAGCATTTGGAGTTGCGCGGCAATTTGCAGGAGGTCATGCTCGGCTACTCCGACAGCGGAAAGGAAGCCGGTTGCGTGCAATCGGCCTGGTCGATCTACAAGGCACATCGCGACCTGGGCGATCTGATGCGCCGCACTGGGGTGACGATTCAAACCTTCCACGGACGGGGCGGAGCGATTGGCCGCGGCGGCGGACCCGCCAACCAGGCGATTCTGGCCCAAGCTCCCGGGCCGATGAACTCCAGGATCCGTTTTACCGAGCAAGGCGAGGCGATTGCCGACCGCTACGGTCGCACGGCCATCGCCGCTCGGCATCTCGAGCAAATCCTCAATGCCGTGTTATTGATCAGCTTCGAGGATCAAGGGCGACTCGACCCTTCCTGGGAATGGGCGATGGAACGTCTGGCCCAAAGCAGTTGCCGGCATTTTCGCAAGTTGGTTTACGAGACGCCCGGCTTCATGCAGTACTTTGAGCAGGCCACGCCCTTCACCGAGATCAGCAAACTCAAGATCGCCTCGCGTCCCGCCTTTCGAGGCGTCGCGCGGACCATCAACGATCTGCGGGCTATCCCCTGGGTATTCAGTTGGATCCAAAGCCGGCACACGTTGCCGGGCTGGTTCGGGCTGGGCAGCGCCGTGAGCGATTTTCTGCTCGACCACGGCGGCGATATGGCCCAGCTTCAAGACATGTATCAGCGCTGGCCATTCTGGCGGACGCTCATCGACAATACGCAAATGATCATGGCCAAGGCGGACCTGACCATCGCGCGGTTGTATGCCGATCTGGTCGAGGATCAATCACTCGCGGACGCAGTGTTTCGTCGGATCGAGGAGGAATATCACATGACGAGCGACCTGATCTGCAAGATCACGGGGCAAAACCGATTGCTCGACAACGTGCCCATGCTGCAAAGCTCGATCGAGCGCCGCAACCCGTTCGTCGACCCGCTCAGCTACATCCAGCTCGTGCTGCTCCAGCGACTCCGCCGCGGCGAGGAGCCGGCCGCGGAACTGCTCACGGCGTGCCTGGAAAGCATCAACGGCATTGCGTCGGGGTTGAAAAACACAGGCTGAGAGCTTGTACAGAAATAACTTGAGCAGTTTTGTAGCCACGGATGAAACACGGATCGACACGGATGAAGCGAATCACGAAGACAGGAACATCGAGTTAGCCGCCCCGCAAGCGGGGCGCTCCGCGGTTCCGGGCCATTACCCATTCCACCTGAGTCGTTTCCACACGTACTACGCCCGCGGAGCGCCCCGCAAGCGGGGCGGCTAAGTCCGCGGTTTTTTCATGCTTTCCTATCGTTGCTCTTCGTCCGTGTTCAATCAGTGTTCCATCCGTGGCAAATTGAACAGGTTCTTCATGTGCGGACCCTAACGGCGGCCTGGAAGCCAGGCTGGTCGTTTGCAGCGCTCGATTTGCGCTGCGTTAAGGGTATCGCACCTCTGGCAATTCTGGCATCATAGTTGCTCTGACTCGCCCGATCGACTACGGACATTGCGCTGTAGTTCTGGCGGTCCTTTTCTTCGAGCATGAGACGATGCGCACCTATCAATGTTTGTGTGGCAGCCCCCTGTTTTTCGACAATAGCCTGTGCCTCAACTGCAGGCGCGAGGTGGGCTATTGCGCAGCTTGCCGCGAGGTCGTAGCCTTAGTCCCCGATGAACAGGGGGGATACCATTGCGGCAACGCCGATTGCGGCGCCTCCTTGGTCAAGTGCGTCAATTACGCACAGCACCAGGTTTGCAACCGCTGCCTCGTGGCCCCGCCCGCCGAAGCGGAAGGGCTGTGCGATTGTTGCCGGTTCAATCGCACGATTCCCGATCTGACCGTGCCGGGCAATCTGAGCAAGTGGTATCGGCTCGAGGCGGCAAAACGACGGCTGTTTTACGACCTGAAGCAGCTCGGATTGCCCTACGGAACGGCCGCCGATGGGATCGAGCCCTCGTTGGCCTTTGACTTCAAGGCCGACACGATCGGTAAGAAACGCTTCTGGCGGAGCATGGCGAATGAGGAACGCGTTTACACGGGCCATGCGGATGGCTTGATCACGATCAACATCAGCGAAGCCGACGACGTGAAGCGCGAAACCATGCGTGTCGTGCTCGGCGAAAACAAACGCACGCTGATCGGCCACTTTCGCCACGAGATCGGTCATTTCTATTGGGACGTCCTGATTAAGGGGCGTCGCGAGGACGGTTTCAAGCAGTTGTTCGGCGACCACGAGCAACCGACTTATGCCGATGCGCTAGATTGGTACTACGAGCACGGCGCGCCGGACGATTGGGCGACTCGCCACATCACGGCCTACGCATCGATGCACCCCTGGGAGGATTTCGCCGAGACCTGGGCCGTGTACCTGGCCATGATCAGCCAACTGGATACTGCCTGCCATGTCGGCTTTGGCGGCGAAAGCGATCCGGTCCACGCCGATCCCGATTGGATGATCGTCCGCTACCAACAACTGGGCGTGGCGCTCAACGAAATGAACCGCAGCATGGGGCTGGGCGACATCGTGCCCGAGATCTTTGTCGGTCCGGTCGTCGAGAAGATTCGCTACATCCACGACCTGGTCCAGCAGGGGCGGGCCGAGAACGGAGCCCTCAATCCGCAGAGTCAGACGCAGACCGCTTAGGGCCCCTAACTCAACCTTCCAACACGCCGTCATTCCCGTTCTCAACACGCCGTCATTCCCGCGAAGGCGGGAATCCAGTACACCGCAAGACGGTCATGCACCACAAGATCTACAACCGCCGAACACAGGTCTCTTTCGCAAACACCGTTCCTGAGTCCCTGGATTCCCGCCTGCGCGGGAATGACGTCCGAGTCGTAGAGTTACGGGCGGTTACTCGAAGAACGCGACGCAAATCGCTCACGGAAGGCTACACTTCCGCCACGTCCACCGAAATCGTCATCTCGGATCCAACTGCGCCGAGCACGATTCCCTTCACGGGGCTGACGTCGTGGTAGTCGCGTCCCCAAGCCAGGGTGATGTGATCTTCGACCACAATGCAGCCGTTGGTCGGATCGAAATCAATCCAACCGTTCTCGGGACAGTACACGCTCAGCCAGGCGTGCGACGCATCCGTGCCCGCCAGTCGTGGCTTGTCGGGCAAGGGCTTTGTCCGCAAATAGCCGCTCACGTAGCGAGCCGCGAGTCCCAGCGAACGCAAGCAGGCAATCTCCAAATGCGCAAAATCCTGACACACGCCGCGACGGCGATTCAAGACCACGTCGACCGAGGTGTCGATCGTCGTGGCCTTGGGGTCGTAGATGAAATCCTTGAAGATCCGAGTGGTGAGATGGAGCACTGCCCGCAGCAGCGGCCGTTCCGCCGGAAAGCTGGGGGCGGCGAAATTCCGCAACGCGGTCCCTGCCCGGACGTAGCGCGAGTCGTAGACATATTGCAGCGCGTCGATCGTGACGTCGTCGCGCTCGTGATGCAAATGGTGCGGCACTTCATTCCAAGGAGGAGAGCCCGCCAAGGCCGACACAGAACGGTCGACCTGCACCAGGCCGGTCGCCGTGATCGACAGCGTCTCGTGCGGCTCCATCACCGCAAAGCTGTGTACCCGATTGCCGAAATAATCGACGTGACTGTGGACCCTGGGCGGCGCCGGCTCGATCGCCAGCGACGTTTCGAGGCATGTCTGCCCAGGCATGGTTCGCGGGCTGAGCCGCACCATGTTGTGACAGGCCTCGGCGGGTGTCGCGTATTGATACGTCGTATTATGCACAACGCGATACTTCATCGGCGAGGCTCTCCCAACGGCCGCGAGGACTGCACGTGCGTCAGGTAGGTCCGCGTGAGCTGGCTCGACAATTCTTGCATCGCGGCCCGATAGCTCTGCAGCCGCGAGGCCGCGCGCGTGCGACGGCCCTTCCGGTTCACGTGCGCTAGCGCGTCGACATCTAGCAGGCGGATCGACGTAAAAATGTTCATCACCAAGTTCAGTTCCGGCGTGTGCTGGGCCGGCGTTTGCGCCGCGCGGAGCGTGCGGGCATGCTGAAAGAGCGTCGCCAGTTGAAACCCGATCGAGCGTGGATTGGTTTCGTCAGGCAACAGCAAGTCGAGCACGCGCGCGGCTTCGGGGCCCATGACGTAGCGAGATTGATACGTCATGGCGCTGTTGGCAATTTCGAGCACAGCCGAGAGCCGCGTTCCCTCGCCGGCGTCGGGGCGAAACAGCGCGTGACGCAATAGGTGTGCGAGATTCGACACGCGTTCTAGTCGCCCGCCAATATCCAGAAACAGCCAGCCCTTGTCGCGGGTCATGCCATCGGCCGCCTGGCCGCGGAACGCCGAAAGCCGGAACAAAGCGCGATCCATCGCTTCCAATTGCCAGTCGGCCCGCGGCCCGCGCGAGGCCTTGGGCCGCGAGAAATCGTCGCAAAGCTCGGTCAGAATGCGCCAGGCGTCGACCGACAACCGATCGCGGACGTGGATCGCGATGCGTTCCACCTGGTCGATGTCGTTGGCGATGCTGCCGAGGTTCTTATCGTCGAAGACAGCCGAATCGAGCACGTCCTCGTGCTTGTCCGATACTGACCGATCGGGAGGCAGCCGGCCGTCTGCCACGAGCAGATTGACCAGGAACCGCAGCTCGGCCAGTTCGCCCAATTCCGATTCGCGCGTCATGCGGTTCAGCAGGCAGCGGGCGACGCGGCAGCCGAATTCGATCCGTTCCACGTACCGGCCCAGCCAATACAAGTCGTCGGCCAAACGCGAGGGAAGTATGAACCCCGCGCGGCTCAAGTCCGTCGACCGCCCACGCTTTTGCAAAAGCGTCACGCTGTCGGGCGGTGTGTGGCTGAGCACCCACGTGTCTTTGCTTCCGCCACCGGGTTGCACGCTCAATAGGATCGATTCGCCCGTGTTGCTGGCGCGCGTCAGTCCGCCGGGCATGACCGCGTATTCGTTGGCGCTGACGGCCGTGGCATACAGCCGAATCATCAGATGGCGAGGCGTCAGCCCCTGGTCCTGCCACGTGGGCGCGGTCGACAGGGCGACGTACTCTTGGCCGAGGTACAAATGCGGATTCGCCCGCAGGCGTGCGATCAACTCAGCCTTCGGGATCTGTCCCGGCAAGTACGCCGGAGCGTTGCGGGCAAAGCCCTGCTTGACTACCAGGCGATCGAGCTGATCGATCACGGTTTCGAGCGCGCCTTCCTGGCCGCACCACCAGGTGGCAATCGGCGGCATCAGAAGTTCTTCGTCCAACACGCGACGACACAAGTTCGCCATGAACGGCAGCAGGGCGGGCGTTTCCGTCACCCCGGCGCCAATGGAGTTGGCAACCACGACATGGCCGGCGCGAACCGCCTGCAACAGCCCGGGCACGCCCAGCAATGAATCGGTGCGCAATTCGAGCGGATCGCAAAAATCGCTGTCGACGCGGCGCATGATCACGTCGACCGGCAGCAGACCACTGAGCGTCTTCAGGTAGACTCGCTCATCGCGGACCGTCAGATCGCGTCCTTCGACCAGATTGAAGCCCAAGTATCGGGCCAGATAGGCCTGCTCAAAATACGTCGAGTTGTACGGTCCCGGCGTGTAGATCACGACCCGCGGTTCGCGCCCTTGGACATTGGCGCGTGCCAAGAGCCCGTCGCGCACCTGCTGAAAGAAACTCGCCAGTCGCTGCACGCGACAACTGCGGATCAGCTCGGGATAGACCCGGCTGATCACGATGCGATTTTCCAAGGCATAGCCGGCGCCCGAGGGTGCGTCGGTGCTGTCTCCCACGACCCACCAGCGGCCGTCGGGCGAGCGGGCCACGTCAATGGCGTAATGATGAAGAAAGATGCCGTCGGCCGGACGCAACTCATGCGCGGCCCGGGTGAAGGCCGGATTGGCAAAGACGATCTCGGGCGGCAGATCCCCCGTACGCAACAGTTTGCCCGGCCCGTAAATATCGGCCAGCAGCAGATTCAAGACGCGGGCTCGCTGGGCCACGGCGGCCGACAACGTCTGCCATTCCTCGGGCGAGATCAATAAAGGCCAGGAATCGAGCTGCCAAAGCCGCTCGTCCTGCGATTGCCGATCGGACGATGTGTACGTAACGCCGCTTTCGCGGAGAATGCGGCGGCATAGATCCTGGCGGCCTTGAAACTCCGCCGCCGATTGCGAACTTAGCGCCTCGATGAAGGGCTGCCAATGGGGCCGAACCGTTCCGTCGGCCATGACGGCTTCGTCCCAATGCTCGCTGATGCCCCGATAGCGCTCGAGCAGACTCGAGGTCCCTAAGGCAGACGTCCCAGTGGCCGGTTCAATCGAGGTCATGAGCTCTATGGGTTACCTGTAGGTCCCGACCGTCGCGCGGGACCTTGCGCCGCGATTACGCGCGGCATTCGCATCCAATGCGCATGAACCGATTCGCTCGCGCATCCCGCTCGCCAGCTAAGAACCACCGCATGCGCCGCCATTCCAAGGCAAGATCGTTTCGCGCTTCACAGGTCCGGCTCGGCGATCCGGACCTACTTCATTGTAGTTGCCGATCAAATCTTGGGGAGGCGAATTGTGCGTGAGACGTACGCGCATCAAGCGTGTCCACGTCGGAGGTCCAACGTCAAGTTGAATTCGGGATTGAATTCCACGGGCGGCAGGTCGAATGCGCCAGCCGTATGGCCGTGCGGGAAAAACCGCGAAACGCGGCGCGATTCGGCTTCGACGGCATTGACCGGAAATGTCTCGTAACTGAGACCACCGGGATGCGACACGTGATACGTGCAGCCGCCGACCGAACGACCGCTCCAAGTGTCATAAACGTCAAACACCAACGGCACATCGACGGGGATGGTCGGATGCAGACAACTGGGCGGCTGCCAGGCCCGATAGCGAACACCCCCGACCGATTCCCCTCGTGTCGCGGTCGGTTGCAACGGCACGCGGCGACCATTGCACAAAATGACGTAGCGGTCTGAAGTCGAGCCGCTCACGCGCACTTGCACGCGCTCGAGCGAGGAATCGACGAATCGCACCGTGCCGCCGGCCCCTGGTTCTTCGCCCAGCACATGCCAGGGTTCGATCGCCTGTCGCAGTTCGATCTCCAGCCCTGCGTGCTGGACCCGCCCGTAAACCGGAAAGCGAAAATCCAAGTGGGCCGCAAACCAGTCGGCATCGATTGGATAGCCGGCCCGGTTCAAATCGTCGATCACTTCGCGGAAATCCTGCCAGGCAAAGTGCGGCAGCAGGAATCGGTCGTGAAGTTGAGTTCCCCAGCGCGCCAGGCGCATGCGGCAAGGTTCGCGCCAGAACCAGGCCACGAGCGCCCTCAAGAGCAGTTGCTGCGTTAAGCTCATTCGCGGATGGGGTGGCATCTCGAACGCCCGCAATTCGACCAGCCCCAATCGACCGGTCGCGGTGTCGGGAGAATAGAGCTTGTCGATGCAGAACTCGGCCCGGTGCGTGTTGCCCGTCGCGTCGATGAGCAAATGCCGAAACACGCGGTCAACGGTCCAGGGCGGCGCCTGTTCGACCGTCGCCATTTGGCGGTCGATCTCCTCGAACGCGATCTCCAATTCATAAACCGAATCGTGCCGGGCTTCGTCGATACGCGGCGATTGACTGGTCGGCCCGACAAACAGGCCGCTGAAAAGGTAACTGAGCGACGGATGGTTCGTCCAATAGGTCAGAAACGATCGCAACAAATCGGGTCGCCGCAGAAAGGGGCTGTCGGCCGGTGTGGGTCCGCCTAAGACGACGTGATTGCCGCCCCCCGTGCCCGAGTGTCGACCGTCGAGCATGAACTTTTCCGTGCCCAAACGGATCTGGCGGGCGTCGTCGTACAAGCCAGACATCGTCTCGCAAAGCTCGTCCCAAGATTCGCTGGGTTGAGTATTGACTTCGATCACGCCGGGGTCGGGTGTAACCTTGAGCATCGCCACGCGCGGGTCGTACGGCGGCAGATCGCCTTCAATCACGACGGGCATGTCGAGCGAGTCGGCCGTGTCCTCGATTGCCGCGGTCAACTCCAAGTATTCCTCGATCGTGTGTACCGGCGGAAGGAACAAGTGCAATCGCCCGTCACGAGGCTCGACACACAGCGCGGTTCGCACGACCCAAAACGCCGACTCGCCGACTTTCGGCATCCGCTCGCGTAGAGAAACCCGCTCGCCATTCTCCGGTTGCTTTTTCTTGTGCGCCAACTTGGGTGGAAATCGTTGCGGCACCGTGAGCGTCGACAGCGGGCGAAATGGATCTGGAGGAGGCACATACGGATACTCGGCGGCGGCGACCCACGGCAAACTCGCGGCCGGCAATCGCAATCCAATGGGCGAATCGCCAGGCACGAGCACCAGGTGCTTGCCCCGCAGCATCCACAGTCCGGCTTCCCAGGCCATTTTGCCGGGGCCGGTGGCGCGCGTGATTGGCAGCACGTATCCCACCGGCTCGTTGAGCCCGCGCTCGAAGACGCGTCGCAATCGCGTCCGCTCCTCGGCGTCCTTGAGCTTGCTATCCGCCGGATTGACGTTGATCGGCAATTGCCCTTCGCGGCGCAGGAAGAACACGGGGTCTTCGAACGCCGGCACGGCAAAACCTGGATCGACGCCCAATCGCTCGGTCAGCGCTTCTAAGAAACGTTCGGCGTCGTCGATCGTGAACGAGTAGTTCTTTTCGCACGACGCAAATAGCTCGGGCCGGCGCCAGATTGGATGACCGTCCTTGCGCCAGTAGCAAGCCAACGCCCAACGCGGAAGTTGCTCGCCCGGATACCACTTGCCTTGGCCGAAATGCAAAAGTCCGCCGGGTGCGAATCGTTTGTGCAGGCGGCGAATCAACTGTTCGGACATCCGTCGCTTATCGGGCCCGACGGCCAGGGTGTTCCATTCGGGGCCCTCCATGTCGTCAACTGAGACGAACGTGGGCTCGCCGCCCATCGTGAGCCGCACGTCCTGCTCGACCAAGTCGCGATCGATGGCCGCGCCCAGCGCATTGATCTCGGTCCACTGCTTTTCGGTGTAGGGCTTCGTGACGCGCGGGTCTTCGTGAATGCGGGTCACCCGCATCACGTGCTCGAAGTCGGCTTCGCACGGTTCGAGGCTGCCGGTGATCGGCGCTGCCGAACGCGGATCGGGCGCCGAGGCGAGCGGTATGTGCCCTTCGCCCGCCAGCAAGCCGCTGGTGGGATCGAGTCCCACCCAACCGGCGCCGGGCAGATAAACTTCGCACCAGGCGTGCAGGTCGGTGAAGTCACGTTCGGGGCCGGGTGGACCTTCGAGCGGGCGCTCGTCGGGTGAAAGCTGAATGAGATAGCCCGAGACGAACCGGGCTGCTAGCCCCGAGTGCCGGAGGATCTCGACCAAGAGCCAGGCCGAGTCACGGCAGGAGCCTTTCTTGGAGCCGAGAGTCTCTTCGCTGGTTTGCACGCCCGGCTCGAGGCGAATGAGATACTCGAGCTCGCGATTGAGCCTTTGGTTGATGTAGACCAAGAAGTCGACCGTGCGCACGTCGTGCTCGTGGACTGTCGCCAGCCAGGCTGCCAAAAGTGGCCCCGGTGTCTGTTGCACCAGGTATGGCCCGAGATCGCGCAGCAAGTCGCCGCTGTAAGCAAACGGATATCGCTCGGCTTCGGGTTCCAAGAAGAAGTCGAAGGCGTTGATCGCCGTCATCTCGACGACCAGATCCACCGCCACGCGAAAATGCTCAACCGGCTTGAGAAACGCGATTCGCGCCAGGAAGTTGGCGTGTGGATCCTGCTGCCAATTGAGAAAGCCTCCCTCGGGTTCTATCTTCAGGGAGTAGCTGGTCACCGGCGTTCGCGTATGCGGCGCCGGCCGCAGCCGCACGGTCTGTGGTCCCAGCGAAATCGCCCGGCCATAACGGTAATGGGTTTCGTGATACAGCGCAACTCGAATTGACATGTTACCCGGTTTGTTTCACGCGGAGGTTGCTGGTGCGCGGCGGAGCTGGAAGCGACGGGCAACGCGTCCTTGAGGTCGTACCCTCTCCGTACTACCAAAATTGAATATCCACTCGCCTTATTCGGATTTCGGTATCGGAGTTTTCACTAGCCCAGGCATTCATGCCTGGGAAATTAGTTAATTATTCTCGTCGGGCACGCCCTTCAGGGCGGAACAACCTCGGCGGACCTACTGGCCCGCTAAAGCGGGCGAGCAACGACGCAATCGAGGCTTCGAAAACCCAGGCATGAATGCCTGGGCTAGGGAAACATGCTCGCACATTCCGCTATCAGCGACCTGCCTTCCAACCCATCTTTGGATTGCTGGAGCGACGCCTGGTCCGCCTGGGTCGCTGGATTCAAGTCGAACATTCACTCCCTCATCACTCACAGCCCAGGTCGCTGCTGTTGCCGCCGGCCGCCGGCAAGTACGACTTCAGCACGTAGTCGCGGACCATGCGGTCCGAACTGAACCGCCACCCCAGGGTTCGCATCGCCCGTTTCATGCGTGAAACCCATTGGCGTGGCACGCCATCTCGGTCGCGATCGTAGTACAACGGCATGACCACATTACGCACCACGTCCAGCAGCGACTCGCGGTCACGGCTATCGTGGATTTCGGTCGACACGTGGGTCTCGCCTTGCCCGATGGCGAAACCGTTGCGGCCATCATAGGCTTCGGCCCACCACCCGTCGAGGACCGACAGGTTCAACCCGCCATTCAGGACGGCCTTCATGCCGCTGGTGCCCGAGGCCTCCAGCGGTCGGCGAGGATTGTTCAACCACACGTCAACTCCTTGCACCAGGTGCCGGGCCACGTTGATGTCGTAATCCTCGACAAACACAATCTTGCCGACAAACCGCGGATCGCGCGCCAGAGCGGCGATCTCTTGCAAAACTTGCTTGCCGGGCACGTCCTGCGGGTGGGCCTTGCCCGCGAACACCAATTGAACCGAGACTTGCGGATCGTTGACGAGGGATTCGAGGTTTTCCAGATCGCGAAGTATCAGGTTGGCTCGCTTATAAGTGGCAAAGCGTCGCGCAAAGCCAATCGTCAACGTATCGAGGCTCAACGCCCGCCGCAACTGGCCGACGATCAGTGGAGACTCCTCGCGTCGCTCGGCCTGCAACACGGCTCGGCGGCGAGCAAAGTCCAAGAGCCGCGCCTTGAGCGTCTGGTGCGTTTCCCATAATTCGCCGTCGTCGATCGCGTTGATCGCTTCCAAGCCAGCCGGCTCGCCGAGGCTGGTCGCCCAATTCGGTCCCAAGCGGCGTTCGAAAAGCTGCTGCATCTGCGGCGCGAGCCACGACAAGACATGCACGCCGTTGGTGACGTGCCCAATCGGGACTTCGTCCTCGCCGCGGCCAGGCCACAGCGGCTGCCACATATTGCGCGAGACTTCACCGTGCAGCGAGGAAACCGCATTGGCGCGACGCGCCAATTTGAGCGCGAGCACCGTCATGGTGAACGATTCATGATGGTTATCGGGGTCGACGCGTCCCAGCGCCATGAGTTGATGCAAGTTCATGCCCATCGCTTCCCGTAGGGGGCCCAAGTGCTCTTCGACCATTTCGGCAGAGAAGCGATCGTGGCCAGCGGGAACCGGCGTGTGCGTCGTGAAAACCGTGCGGCGGGCCACGAGTCGCATAGCCTGGTCGAGATTGGCCCCTTGCGTCTCCATCGTTTGCCGCATGAGCTCCAAAACCGCGAACGCGCTATGCCCCTCGTTCAAATGCACGACACCCGGCGAGATGCCCAACGCCTTCAGTGCGCGAACACCCCCGACGCCCAACAATAACTCTTGCCGAATGCGGGTCCGCGTGTCGCCGCCATAGAGCCGCGCGGTCAGCTCGCGATCTTCCGGCGCATTACCGGGCACGTCGGAATCGAGCAAATACAGCGGATTGCGTCCGACTGTGAGCTTCCAGACGCGGACCAGCAGCCGGCCGGACTGGGTGTCGATCACGACCATCACCGGCTCGCCGTCCTTGCCGATCGCCGGCTGGATCGGGATGTCGTTGCTGTTCAGATCGATATAGTCTTCTTGCTGCCAGCCGTTGGAGTCGAGCCGTTGTCGGAAGTAGCCCTGGTCGTAATAGAGACCGATGCCAACCAGCGGCACCCCCAAATCCGAGGCGCTCTTGATGTGATCGCCGGAAAGTATGCCCAGGCCGCCGGAGTAGATGGGCACCGATTCGTGCAGACCGAACTCCGCGGAAAAATACGCAACTGGTTTGGCGCACAGCATGCCGGCATGCACGTCACCCCAGGTGTTCTCGGCCTCGAGATACTCGCGCATACGGCGATACGCATAGTGAATACGGCTGTGGAGCACCAACTGTCGGCAGCGTTGCTCCAACGTGTCGATCGACATGCTCCGCAGCAGCAAGATCGGGTTATGGCCGCACTCGCGCCAGTGGACGGGATCCAAATCGCGGAACAGAGAAATCGCCTCGCGGTCCCAGCACGACCACACATTTCCGGCCAATGCCCGCAACCGCTCATAGGCCGGGGCCACGAAATGCTCCAAGGCCCGCAGCTCGCTCACTAGCGGACTCAACTGGGCCGTGGCGGCCACGAGCATGCTGATCTCATCGCTGGAAAACTCCCGCGACTCGGCCGTTTGAACCACCAGCACGCCTTGCAGCGAGCCTCGATCGACCAAGGGCGCACCAAGCAGCGTTTGGTAAACCTCTTCCCCAGCTTCGGGAAAGAACTTGAAGCGGGGGTGCCGGGCCGCGTTGCTGAACGCTTGCGGTCGCATCTCCTCGGCCACCAGGCCCACCAGGCCCTCGTTCGAGCGCAATCGCACCCGGCCAATGGCATCAGCCCGCAGGCCGACCGAGGCGGCTAGCATCAGGTGCTTCCGATCGGGCTCCAGCAAATAAACCGAGCAGACATCGGTCCCGAACCGCTCGCGAATCAGCCCGACAATGTTCTGCAGCGACTCGGTCGGGCGACCATCGGCGGAAAGGACCTGGCCGATCTCCTCCAAAGTCACTAGCAACGACCGCTCGGACAGGGAGATGGTTTCGCTCATGAAGGGCCTCGTGGGACTAGCGAAAACGGCGCGCACGTTCACGTACTGAGCCAGCTGTCGCAATCCCAGTGCCACACAGGCTGACAATTTAGGTCGGAGATCACCAATTGCCCGAAATGCCGAGGAATCCGGGCTTTGCCCGCCGCTCTCGACCGGGCGTGTCCATCGACCGCCGAGCTTTTTGCTCGTTTCTTGGGCAAGGTTTGCCACGGGAGCGAACGTCAATGCCCTTGTCGTAGGTGCATGTAAGAACGACGAGCAAACTTGACGCGGGTTACCTCCCGCCGATGGCCGAAATGAGAGGCCGATCGTGTGGACTGAAAACGAGCGTCGGCGAGTTGCAATGTCGTGGTGCTAAGAATCGCCTCCCCAACACCACGTCATTCCCGCCTGCGCGGGAATGACGTCCGAGTAGTTAAGTAGCGGTGCTAAGTTTGGGCCGGTCGTACGTGTATCGGGGCTTCGCGGATAGGTCGTTTACCGAATCGCCACTTGCGCCGGAACATACCAATCAGCCACTTATTCTCACGACGACGATCACGCCACGGTCATTTGATGAATAGCATCTCTTGGTAGGTGGGAAGCGGCCAGAGATCATCGGCGACCCAACCCTCCAACTCGTCGGCGTATTTGCGAACCATCAGCATCGCGGGCAGCACTTCTTCGCAGAAGTGAGCGGCTTCGGCTTGCAGGCCATCGGCGCCATGATAAACGAGGGTCTTGGCGAGCGCGGAAATGCTGCTTTGCAGGCACTTGACCAATTCGGTCACCTGGTCGAGCGTTTCGGTGTCGAACTCGTAGCCGAGCAGCTTCAGATTGGCACACGCCGAGGCCAGCTCGTTTTGATAGCGTATCACCGCGGGGAAAATGAGCGTTCTGGCCATTTCCAACGTCTGCATGGCCTCGACGCGAACCGTTTTGCAGTACTGCTCGAGGTAAATGTCCAGGCGGCTATCCAGTTCGCGATCCGAAAGGACCCCGTACTTGGTGAAAACGGCATGAACCTTCGGAGACTTCAGCTCGGCGAGCGCATCGACCGTCGTGGTCAGGTTCAGCAGGCCACGGCGCGCGGCTTCCTTGTGCCATTCGGCCGAGTAGCCGTCGCCGTTAAAGACGATCGGTTCGCATTCCGCGATGATCTCGGCCAGCAGCGATTGCACGCCGGCGTGCAGGCTCTCAGTGCTTTTGGGGGCCAACGATTCGAGCTTGGTCGCGCAATAGTCGAGCGATTCACAAACGATCGTGTTCATCGCCACTAGCGGGCCGGCAATCGACTGGTTGGCGCCCACGGCGCGGAACTCGAAGCGATTGCCGGTGAAGGCAAAAGGGCTGGTTCGGTTTCGATCGCCGGCGTCCATAGGCAACGGCGGCAACACGTCGACGCCGACAGTCAGCATTCCCTTGGCCAGCGACGAGTTGGCTCCGCCGGCCTTGATCTGCTGAAAGACGTCGGTCAACTGGTCGCCGAGGAAGATGGAAATAATCGCCGGCGGCGCTTCATTTGCGCCCAATCGGTGATCGTTGCCGGCCGATGCCACGACGGCCCGCAACAGCCCCTGATGCTTGTACACGGCGCGTACCACCGCTGCGCAAAACACGAGGAATTGGGCGTTCAAGTGCGGCGTGTCGCCCGGATCGAGCAGGTTGCCCTGCGAGTTGCTGCCGAGCGACCAATTGACGTGCTTGCCCGAGCCGTTCACGCCGGAAAAGGGCTTTTCGTGCGTTAAGCAAGCCATCCCGTACTTCTCAGCCACTCGACGCAAGGTGATCATCGTCAAATGCTGATGGTCGGTAGCCAGGTTGGCCGACTCAAACGTCGGCGCGATTTCAAATTGGCCGGGCGCCACCTCGTTGTGTCGGGTCTTGACCGGGATTCCAAGCTTGTACATATCGCGCTCGGCCTCGAGCATGAAGGCCAGCACGCGTTCCGGAATCGCGCCAAAATAATGATCCTCGAACTCCTGACCCTTGGGAGGCTTAGCGCCAAACAAGGTGCGACCCGTGGTAAACAGATCGGGCCGCGAGAAATAGAAGTTCCGATCGATCAGAAAATACTCCTGCTCCGGGCCGGCCGTCGAGGCCACGAAAGCCCCATCCACGTGGCCGAAGAGTTTGAGTATCCGCTGGGCTTGTTTGTTGAGGGCCTGCATCGACCGCAGCACGGGCGTCTTCTTATCCAGCGCTTCGCCGGTCCACGAGACGAACGCCGTGGGAATGCACAACGTCGTGCCGTTGCAATTCTCCAGAATGTACGCAGGGCTCGTCACGTCCCAGATCGTGTAACCCCGGGCTTCAAACGTCGATCGAATGCCGCCCGTGGGAAAGCTGGAGCCATCGGGCTCGCCTTGAATCAGTTGCTTGCCGGTAAACTCGGCGACTGCTCCGCCGTTTCCATCGGGCGACAAGAAGCTATCGTGCTTTTCCGCGGTAGCGCCGGTGAGCGGGAAGAAAACATGTGCATAGTGCGTGGCCCCCTTTTCGATCGCCCAGTCCTTCATGGCTACCGCCACGACATCGGCGATCGATGGATCGAGCTTCTGACCGGATTCGATTGTCTGAATTAAGGTTTTGTAAACCGACTTGGGCAATCGCGATTTCATTGCTTCGCGGTTGAAAACGTTCTTGCAAAACAGTTCTTGGGCAGGGGTCTCGGCGAAATTGAGCGGAGGAGATATCGGCCGCCAGCCGGTGACCGCGGAGATCGCCGACATTCTCGCCGTATTATGTTGACCCGTGCCGCGGGGCCCGCCAGCTGCGGCTCCTGGAGAAGACCCGACCGACCCATTCGAGGACGCTTTGCGGGAAACCGTAGTACTCACGGGAATTCTCCTTTTCCAAAGTTGGGCTGTTCTGCGTGCAAGACCTGCGTGGACCTCTTGGGCGAGGCGGTATTCACCAATCCCGGAGGTGCGATTCTCACGAGATCCGGCCTCCAGGTAGCAAGCAGTGCGCCAAGATGGAAAAGAATTTCGGTAAAATCCAGCGATCGACGCGATTCGGCCGTATTTGGCCGGCAACACACTTCGTCGGCCTCTGAAATGCGGGAGTCGCGCTTTCACCGAACGTAACACCCGCCGCCCCAACAGAGGTCGGCTGCCCGGAAGTTGCGCAATCGCCGCGCAATACCTCAGCAATACCCGAAACCCTAGCCGGCCCTGCGATACCGCGGAGCAACGCGCCCGGAGAGTAAAATTGAGTCGCTAATCGATCGTTTTGATCGCACGCCGATTGCCAATCGAGCGAGCATCCCCGATACACGATCGTTTAGCAGTCCGTTGAAATAACGGTTGATTTGCTCCGAGATTACGCCGCGGCTCGTTGCGCGCGGGATTGGCGGACTTGGTCGCCCCATTGCCGCAGCAAGGCCACGGCGGCGATCAGCAGCGCCGTGAGAAGCTGCACAAGGGCGGCAAGACCGCCTTCGCCCTGCGAAGCGTCGTTCGAATCCGAGGCAAGCATGCCGGCAACAGGTTGGGCAGTCGTGCTCTTAGTAATCGCGCTCGGATTGGCCAGCGCCGCGGTGGTGTCTCGATCTCGGAGGATCGCGCTCTTGGCCGGTGGTTCGTTCCTGCTGTTGTTCGCATACGCCAGCGTGCTGTTGCTGGTGATCTCCCAGATGTAGGTTCGAGTGAAGCGACAGCGACAATAGGCGCAGTTTATGGGAGTTCCATTCACGGGAGGGATAGGTCGACTACGCCGCTGCATCTCACGCTACCCTGCTGGTGCCCGCCTCACCTCTTGTGGTTCTGTCATGCGCTACGGGACACTGGCGATAACCTGCGTTGAAATCGTCTTTGCAACTCCCCAGAAGATATCAGAGTCGGCCTTTTGCAGCGTTACACGATGTAAGTGTTCTTTGTGCGGATGAATGTAGTTGCGCCAGTCCCGCAACACTTCACCCAAGTCCTTGGCTGACTTTGTGAGCCATTTCAATTCGTGACTCACGTCCACATAATCTCGCAGGCCCCATTCCTTGAGGTCCAACGTTTTTCCATTCTTCTTCGGGGCTTTAGCAGGGCGATTGCGCCATGCTGGGTAATCTGCGATAACTACGGTCCTGCGGTGGAACCGTGTGGACGAAGCAGTTCGTCAGGTTGCGTCGCGTGCGGCAAGGAGACGCGCGATGGCTCGG
>Ga0163144_10002100_pt1 | contig 46538 bp, 40 predicted proteins | sample OliLak19BULKMAT1_FD_123175 | JGI IMG/M metagenome (GOLD analysis project Ga0163144, IMG submission 123175) | Freshwater microbial mat bacterial communities from Lake Vanda, McMurdo Dry Valleys, Antarctica - Oligotrophic Lake LV.19.BULKMAT1 | ecosystem: Environmental > Aquatic > Freshwater >... | reverse complement strand
ATCTTCAATTATTTCCGTGGTTGTTGCGATTTTCATCGTGAATCCTTTCCAAGCATCCGTTCTACATACCTCGCCAAGAGGTCTATTTCCAGGTTTACCTTCATTCCTTTGCGCAACAGGCGGATCGTGGTTACTTGATGTGTGTGGGGGATGATGTTGATTTCAAATTGCGCATTGCCCCCCGCGCCATCGGACACTTTATTCACGGTTAACGATACACCATTAACGGCGATAGACCCTTTGCGCGCCACGAATTTGGCGAGGTCCTGGGGCGCATCGATTTCGAGACGCCATGAAGCGCCCAGATCATCCATTGCTGTTACCAGGCCGACGCCGTCGATGTGTCCACTCACAAGATGCCCCCCCAGCCGATCGCCAAACCGCAGCGACTTTTCCAGATTTACTTCAGCTCCCTGCGCCAGTCCGGAAGTGAGGGATAGCGTCTCACTGGATACGTCGACCGAGAACGTTTCCGGCGTTTTGTCGACTACCGTCAGGCAGCAGCCACTAACTGCGATGGAATCACCGACTGAAACCTGGTGCAACCCCAATCTTGGCGAGGCGATCGTCAGCCGCGTGTTTTCCGGTGTTACGACTGCCCTTTCAATAATGCCCGTTGTTTCAACGATCCCCGTGAACATACCCATCCCCCCTAACCGTCGATGTAATTCGCAAATCGGTGCCAATTCTACGTTGGTCAATAATTTCCAATGCCACACGTTGAGACAACTTGGTGAATTCTGGCAACACGAAAATACCGCGCGCGGAATCTCCGAATAGACTCGGCGCAACGTAAGTAACTATTTCATCAACAACACCAGCTTCAATCAAGGATCCGCTCAATTTGGCACCCGATTCAACCATTATGTTGTTGATCCCTCGCGAAGCCAATGACTCCATCAGCATGCGTAAATCTACCTTACCCTTGATAGATTCCACCGGGACTTGCAGGACGTCTACGCCACGAGCGCGGAGTTGCTTTTCACGCGCGTCATCGTGCGCTGCCGTCACAACCAACACATTGCCGCCTTCAAGAATCTTTGCATCGTCAAGAACATCGAACCGGCTGTCGAGCAAAATACGCAATGGCTGTCGATCACACGGCACGTCTCTCACGGTTAGCTGGGGGTCATCGGCGATAACCGTGCCGATGCCGGTCATCACAGCGCATGCTGCAGCGCGCATGCGATGAACGTCGCGCCGCGCCTCACTTCCGGTAATCCATTTTGAACTGCCATTTGCCAACGCCGTTTTTCCGTCTAGGCTGGCGGCAATCTTTAACGTCAGCCAAGGGCGACGACGGGTAACGCGCGATAGGAAGCCGCGCAACTGAATACGGACAGCGGCTTCCATCAAACCAGTTTCCACACGGATGCCGGCATCCCTCAGACGGCAATGTCCGCCGCCATCAACACCGTCAAAAGGATCATGAATTGCCGATACCACTCTGGCCACCTTGGCGGCCACCAGCAGGTCTGCGCATGCGGGTCCGCGAGATTTTGGGTGTAGGCAGCATGGCTCCAGCGACGAGTACACCGTCGCACCTTCGGGTGACACGCTACAGCGTTCTAGCGCGACCGCCTCTGCGTGGGGCCTGCCGCCTTTTTGCGTAAAGCCTTCACCGATGATGCGTCCCTGCTTTACGATGACACAGCCCACGAACGGATTCGGGGATGTAATGCAGCGCCCCAATTCAGCGAGGCGAATAGCGTGCGCCATCATGGCATGGTCAAAAGCAGAAAACATGGGACCTACTGCTTTGTCACTTCGCGTATCGCGTCTTTGAATTCCTCGACATCCGAAAAGCTGCGGTATACCGACGCGAAACGTACATAGCCAACCTGGTCCAATTTTTTCAATTCTTCCATAACCATTTCACCGATTTTCCCGGAAGAATGCTCCCGCTTGGCTTCGTTCAATACCGCCTGTTCGATTCTCTCGATCGCCTCTTCCACCTTGGCGGCTTCGACGTGCCGTTTATGAAGCGCGCGATGAAAGCTGGTTTCGAGCTTGCTGCGGGAAAAGTCCTCGCGTTGACCGTTTGACTTCACGATCGTCGGCATCCTGAGTTCCGCACCTTCGTATGTCGTAAAGCGCTTGTGGCATACGGTGCAACGCCTGCGACGGCGTACAACATCACCCTCTTCGCTGACACGTGAGTCGATCACCTGCGTTTCCTGCGCACTACAAAACGGACATTTCATTTCGTCCGCCCGTCAGACTTCAGGCGCCGTAAACCGGGAATCGTCGCGTAAGCGCGCTAACCTGCGCACGTACAGCAGCGATGTGCGCTTCGTCATGCGGCTTTTCCAGCGCGTCGGCAATCAAGTTTGCCGTCAATTCTGACTCGTGTTCTTTGAATCCGCGCGTTGTCATGGCCGGCGAACCCAAGCGCACACCGCTAGTCACGAATGGTTTTTCCGGGTCGTACGGTATGCTGTTCTTGTTACATGTTATGTGAGCGCGGCCGAGGACAGCCTCGGCATCCTTGCCTGTGATTTGTTTTGACCGCAAATCCACCAGCATCACATGGGACTCCGTTCGACCGGACACGATGCGCAATCCGCGCTTGATCAACGTCTTGGCCATGACATCCGCATTCAGCAGCACTTGCGCCTGATACATTTTGAAACTCGGCTCAAGCGCCTCTTTAAACGCAACGGCCTTTGCGGCAATTACGTGCATTAGCGGCCCGCCCTGAATACCGGGAAAAATCGCAGAATTGATGACTTTTTCATATTCCGGCTTCATAAGAATGATGCCACCGCGTGGACCGCGCAGTGATTTGTGCGTGGTAGATGTGACGACATCGGCAAATGGAATTGGGTTTGGATAGACGCCGGCGGCAATCAGTCCGGCATAGTGAGCCATATCAACCATGAAATAGGCTCCAACCTCCTTGGCTATCTTCGCGAACCGTTCAAAATCGATGCGCAACGCGTATGCAGACGCTCCCGCCAGTATCAATTTTGGCTTGTGTTCGCGCGCCAGCGCTTCGACCTGCTCGTAATCGATCTCTTCACTCTCATTCAGACCATAGCTTACGATATTGAACCATTTTCCACTCATATTTACTGGCGAACCATGGGTGAGATGCCCCCCCATCGCCAGACTCATGCCGAGAATCGTGTCACCCGGCTTTAATAGCGCGAAATACACTGCCTGGTTTGCCTGCGAGCCGGAATTTGGCTGCACATTTGCCGCAAATCCGTGCTGGTCAGCTCCAAATAGTTCTCTCACCCGATTAATGGCGAGTGTTTCTGCCATATCAACGAATTCACATCCGCCGTAATAGCGCTTTCCGGGATAGCCTTCCGCGTACTTGTTGGTAAGTTGTGATCCTTGTGCTTCCATTACTGCCGGGCTAGTGTAATTCTCGGATGCGATTAACTCAATATGGTCTTCCTGCCGCTGATTCTCTTTCTGAACGATGGCGAAGATTTCAGGATCGACTGCTGCGAGATTGTTGGATCGATGGAAAGTGTCGGGCATGGGTTAGCTTTTACGCGGGTGGAAGGGGCCCAAATTTGATCTGGATTTCGCACAATTTTACCATGCGACACCAAGTCCCACCGTTATCCGGCGCGACGGCGATACGATCCTGAGATGCAATTTTACGCGCTGGACCCTGGTTGCTCCGGTGGAGTGCGCCGCAGTGATTTGCCACCTTGAGCACCGAGTTCTCTGGCGAAATGAACATTCTTGGTTGCCGCGTGCATGTAAAGGTTAAAACCTCCAAAATGGGTGGCAGCGTAGTTGTACGAGCCTCCCAGATCATATTCAAGTCGATGCACAGCACCTTCAAAAAAAACAGGCGTCTTTTTGACCAGATCGTCGCCGGATTGATACACGACCTCATCGCCCTGCATGGTTTTCTTGATGGCGACGCCACCCGCAACAAGTTCCGGGTAAAGGTGATCGCGGCATTTTTCCAGGTAACACCGATCAGACATTTGAGCGACGATGTCGGCAGAACCGAGGAGGCTACCCACCATGCGCAAAACGGGATCCTGCAAGAGAATGTCCGCTACACGTTTCTCAAAACCAGTGAAGTGGATCAATTCCGCAGCGGCTTCTGCGCAATCCGCCATGCCGATTTCCGGCATGTAACGACGCAAAAATTCCGCTCCGCGTGAAACGTGATTCAACGTATATTCCGCACCATTCTTCGCTCTGGTATCAGCGGACTTTCGCAAATAGCCGACATCGTGAAAAAGTCCGACGATAATACCGAGCTGAAAAAAACGCACGTCCAGCGCTGGCCCGCCATTGCGCGAACGCTCGTAACCATCCATTAGCCGAGCCATCGCCAAAGTCACATCCATGATGTGCTGCAGATTGTGATAAGACGTGTCACATGCCTGATAGCCTGAATACAGGCCAGCGTAAATGTTCGCGGCATCGTCAAATGCACGATCCATCGCACCGTGCGCAGCACCGGGATAAAGCAGGCGAAAAAGGCGCCCGACTTCGCGATGCACCGCAATCGAATCCGTAGTCTGGATTCGATTGGTAACATCAAAATCGTTGCGCCTGATTTGCATTGATACCCGCCGCGGTAATGAAAGTCCGCCTGCTGCGCTCCTTGGCGCCACATGTACGGCTGCACATTTCACTCCTTTGACGCAGATAAAGCAATCCCTTCCCTCCACCGACGGCAACTAGAGGTATACAGGGAATTGCGTGGCACGGTATATTGAAGCTCAGGAGACGCAACATGAAAACTGGCACCCAAGGAACAAATATCATTGAGCGCCGCATAGTCGAACTTCGCCAAGAGCATGCAGATTTGGGTTTGGCAATTGACGCGCTAGTCTCAGTGCCGATACACGATGAACTGCAATTGAAGCGGCTTAAGAAGCGCAAGTTACTGCTAAAAGACCAAATTTCTCTTTTGGAAGGGCAATTGATGCCAGATATCCCCGCCTGACTTTGCGCGACAAGACGGCGTTGCCAAGACGCGCGCCACACTGTCGCCATCTGCGCCGTGTGGCATCTGTGAATCTGCGATGTTGGCAGGTTTGAAGCGCCACCGAAACCATGACTGGCGTCCGGTGCTGCACGTTAACGCGCATTAACGTGCCTTGGATTCCGCCCAACCGAACGGGTTTCGGCGCGGCGCTAGCCGCTTCAATGGCGCTCAAGGTGAAACGCAGGAATTGCGTAAAGTCTTGATCAAGCCGCCGCACTGCTCCACGATGGCCCTGCGTCAGCGAGCGCCACTGGGCGTTTTCGTTTACGGCCGCGCCGCCATTGGGGAAGGAAGCGGAAATTTCAGTGCATCGGTCAGTGCCTGCTGCAGCCCTGCCGATCGCTCCACAATTTGCCGCTCGCCTGTTGACGAAACTAAAACCGGCTAACTTCCGGACTTCGGTAAAAGCTAAGCACCTTTGGAACATAAGCCATAGTCTCTGGATACGGCGGAATGCGATTACCTGCGCGGATTACTGCATTCTCCCCAGCATTGTAACCAGCAAGAGCCAGCTCAACGTTGCCGTTGAACATTTTTAGCAAATCGCGCAGGTATCGCGTGCCACCGGAAATGTTTTCTGCTGCATCATAAATGTTCACGACGCCATAGCGCTTCGCCGTCGCCGGAATGAGCTGCATCAGGCCAATCGCGCCTTTAGGCGAGAGTGCATTTTCGTTGTAGCCCGACTCTGCGCGAATCACTGCATGCACCAGTTTTGCATCCAAACCATTCAGCCTCGCCGCATTGGCGATAATTGGCACTAGCTTTTCAATATCGACCACTCTCGGTCCGGTTGCAGACCACGCATTCGGTCGAAATTGGGGTGCTGTAGGAATCTTGTAAACCAGCTTGTATCTCTTATCGAGATGTGGCAAGTTGGAAAAATGCGTCACGCCGTTATCGTCTTTAAATGCATAAATATTTGCGGCAGCGTCCGTCGTTGCGAAAAACGCAGCAGTCATTAAAGGCAGAATTGCCAAGCGCATGCCAAGCCGATTTAGAACCATATAAGGATTCATGTTTTTACTTAAGAAACAAGTTGGTACCATTGAATTTTATAACCATTTTTAACTCAGCACTGTCAAATCTGGCACTGTATTCTGCACATGAGTCAGTGCCGATAAGGTAACCTGTTAATCTATGGCTCAACCATTAACGCATGATTCAGCAAGTGGTGCATCTACGCGTAACCGAAAAATCGAGCTCCCCTGGTTGATTTTGGCGGCGCTTCTGTTATCGACTCTGCTCGCTGCATTTCAAAGTTCGCGCCAATTACAGGCTACCAATGAAGTGCGTTTTGATGAGATCGCGCAAACCGAAAAACGTGCCCTAATCAGGCAGTTCCAGGATGTCGAAAGGCTACTTCGCGACGCACTGGCATTAGAAGCCGCGCTCCCCAATCCAAACCAGGCAGCATGGGACACCTACGTCCGCGCAAGCGTTCAAAACATGATGGGCGACGCCCAGGCCATTGTTGCGGTGCAACTGTATGCGCCCGCAACAGCAGGATCGCTCACAACGGTGCTGACCGCTACACCCGGGATCGAGAAGGTCATCGACAGGCAGACGTCGCCGACATTATTGGCCGCAATAAACAGCGCGAAATCCACGAACGCCGTCACACTTTCGCGTTTGCTTTTTGCGCCTGGCGAAGCACCCGCCTCGTCTCATTTTGTTGCAATGGTGGCGCCGAGTTATGGTGCGCCTTCAAGGATAAAACCAATTGGCACAACGGGACAGTCGCGAGGCGTGGCAGTCGCAATCATCGATCTGTCGGTAATCGTGTCCAATATCTCAAAAAATCCCGTTTATCCGGTGGTTCACGAGCTATTTGACGGCGACAAACGCCTAGCGTCGGCCTCGAACGCATTTTCCAGCAAACTTTCAAGTGCCGAAATGAGCGCCGAACTTCCCGTCGAGTTTGGTAACCGCTCGCTGCGGCTGAAAATTTCGTCAACGCCCCCACTGGAAAAGACGCTGCGAAGTGACATGCCTCGCATCATTCTCATCATCGGAATCTTCGGCACCATGCTTCTTGGCGCTCTGGTGTTGCTGTTGACAAGATTGCGCGAACAAGCCGAATCGCTTGCAACGAGCATGACTCGAAAATTGCAGGATCAGACTCGCTTTACCGAGGATTTGATCGAGTTTAATCCAAATCCGATTTTCCGCAAAGACACTGACGGCAGATTCGTTGCGGTCAACCAGGCCTGGGAACAACTTAGCGGTCGCATCAGGGGAGACATTCTCGGCAAGACGGATCAGGAGTTGTTGCCGGTTGGTTGCAATGACGATTCCGCGATGCTCGACACGCAACTTCTGGCCTCTCAGTCCGGATACGAAGCCAACGAAGTCTTCTTTACAAACGCTGACGGAAAGCAGCTCGAAACGATCGTTGCAAAAAAGATACTGAAGCGAGCTGACGGCACCGTTGACGGGATGATCGGCACCATCACGGATGTCACTTTGATCAAGAATCTGGAGCGTGAGCTTGCTCGCCAGCGGGAGCGACTGGACCTTGTTATTCGCTCTTCACAACAAGGCATCTGGGATATTGATTTGTTACATGACGGGAACTCCTACTTCTCTGATCGTTTCCGCGAGATTCTGGGTTATTCGCAAATTGATTTTCCGGCGGCATTTGATTGGCGGGACCATGCCCATCCAGAAGACGCGCCTGAAGTACACGACCGCGTCATCGCGCATTTCAACGGCGAGACCGCACTTTTTGATATTGAATGCCGTGTAAGACGCAGAGATCACAGCTACGTGTGGGTACGAGTGAGGGCAATCGCGCAACGGGATGGCGATGCACGAGCGGTGAGGTTTGTCGGTTCGATCGCAGACGTAACTGACCGCAAGATTGCCGAAGTGGAACTTACAGAGGCGAACGTGCGTGTAACCGAGGCGGCACGCGCCAAAGAATCATTTCTTGCCACCATGAGTCACGAAATTCGAACGCCGTTAAATGGTGTGCTTGGCATGGCTAGTTTGTTGTCCGAAACCACATTGAACGATGAGCAGCATGACTACATACGGCTGATTCGAGCCTCGGGCGACACGCTGCTGCGACTCATTGATGACGTATTGGATTTTTCAAAGATTGAATCGGGCCGAATGACGTTTGAATCGGTCGCCGTTGAGATCGTCCCAGTTGTCGAAGAAGCGTTTGAACTAGTTGCTGAAAAGGCACGTGAAAAGGGTCTCGCGTTGCTATTCGATATGAGTGAGGACGTGCCTTTCTATATATTGGGTGACGCAACGCGCCTTAGGCAGATATTGCTCAATCTCCTTTCAAACGCGATCAAATTTACTGAAAAGGGCGAAATAAAAATCGAACTCAGCGTGCGGCAGAAGGCGGACTCTCAACTCGAACTGCGAGGTCAGGTGTCAGATACGGGCATTGGCATCCCTGCTGACCGCGCGAGCAAATTGTTCCAGCCGTTTACCCAGGTCGATGCCTCCACCACGCGCAAGTACGGCGGGACCGGACTGGGACTAGCCATCGTGCGCCGGCTATCCCAATTGATGGGAGGCGACGTTTACGTACAAAGCACCGAAGGCAAGGGGTCAACCTTCATTTTCACCGTATTGACCAGTGCTGCCCGTGGTCCGTCAAAGCCCTATATGCAAAGAGATGTAATTGATTTTCTTCACAAACGGTTGCTGGCAGTAGACCGCAATGCAAACCGGCGCAAAATTCAGAAACAGCGGTACTCTCTCTGGGGGTTTGACGCCGTAACTGTCGCCCCCGAAGATGCCGTAATGGAATTTAATATGGGTCCACCATTCGACGTTTTGCTCGCTGAGATTGAAATACCCCACGATGTGACATCCGCATTGCAGGAAGCCATTGAGATAGACCAACACAACAGACTTGATCGCAACGCCCCGCGACTTTCCGTCGTGCTCCAGTCGTCTACTTCGCGTGCCGAGCTTTCGCGGAAGCAAAAGTCCGCGCCGCTTCGGCACGACGCTCTGGTCATGCGCCCAGCCGGGCGCGGAAAACTTTTCGACGTATTGATGCGAGCGGTCCATCACCAGCCGAATTTGGATATTGCGACTCGTCCATATACGCCGGCTCAGGTCTCCGATGCGCGCTTTCGGGCTACACCGTCCAGTTCAGCGGTAGTGACAGGTTCAGGCGTTGATAGTGGGCTGCGTCCGGATCACAATCGCCATAATGTTTCGGCGGTCAAGATAAACGGGCGCGCGCCACGGATACTGGTTGCCGAGGACAATGAAGTAAATCAACAAGTTGTGCTTGGCATGTTGAAGAACCTCGGCTGCGAAGCTGATTTGGCTAGCGACGGAAACATTGCGGTGCAAAAAGCGTGTGCTGGCCTATACGACGTGATTTTTATGGACATCCACATGCCGGAACTCGATGGCGTGAAGGCGATGCAGAAGATTCGGACCTTGTTGCAAGCAGATGCCTGCCCGCCTATCGTCGCGATGACGGCGCATGCTTTACCAGGAGATCGTGAACATTACCTCTCACTAGGGATGGATGATTACGTTTCCAAGCCTATTCGTACCGGGGACCTTAAAAGCCTTTTCAAACGCCTGAATCCAAAAGACACCGGTTCTCAACCTGCAAATGCCGAGACCCCGATGCCATCTACTCCTGATATTGCTCATGTCAGTGCAGCGCCACGGCAAGTTGAGCTTCCCATACTTGACACTGAACAACTCGAAGATCTGCGTTATCTGCCGACGGCAAAAGGGAGTGGCGGTGACGGGCAAGACCCTGTAGGAGGGCTCATAAGGTTGTTTCAAACAAAGGCCAATGAGCGCATCGAGGAAATGGAACGACTGCTCGCGACTGGAAGCTGGTCTGCGCTTGCCGAAATCGCCCACAGCTTACGTGGGTCCTCAGCCAGCATGGGGTTTCCGCGGGTCGCGGCAAACTGCAAGGAACTAGAACTTGGCGCGCGCCGCAAGCAATCTGAGCAACAACCAGATACACCCACCCAGGAGCATCTGGACAATTATTTTGCGCTCATCAAATTTCACTATTGGGAAGCGGATGCTGCGTTACGCGACTGGCTTTCAAATAACTCGATCGCGGGTAAAGAGTAATTCACTCGACTTCAGAATTTCCCCCTGCGGCACGGCGCAATCTTTGCCGCTTCAAGACACCGCAAGCCTTCAGGATTTTTCGGCGGAAGCCCGCAAGGACTCGATACTTGCACCGCTCAATAGCTATTGCGCAATTGTTCGCTCGTCGTACGAAGGCGCGCCGCCAGCTGCCTGGTCAAGCTGCCAATGATCGCGAATGCAACATCGGGATGTTGCATTCTGAGCATCTTAAAATTAGCGGCGCTAAGAGAATACACAATCGCGCCCCGAATCACATGTGCGTCAGCAGATCTCGGCTTACCCTCAATCAACGCCATTTCACCAAAAACCATCCCCGGCCCAAAGGTCGCCAGCCGTTGCAACCGAGCGGTACCCGGCAACTTGAGTTTGATGCTGACCTCACCTCTCGTAATGACAAACAACTTGTCACCTGCATCGCCTTCCTTGAATACCAGGTCACCGTCTACAAACGCTTCCCGCTGCAGCAACCCGCTTAGCGTCTCCAGCTGACGTGCATCCAGGTCGGCAAAGAGCTCGGCATTACCCAAGGAAATCTCGTCGGACGATTTCACTGTCTTGTCGCAACTTTCGAGCAGCGTGTCTTCAGCCCACTCCAGTGCTTGGTCGAGGTCCGCGAACCAGTGTTCCACATTGATAGAACGTTCGGCACCAGACTCCTGAAGATACAGTCCCAACGGCTCATCTAGTTGGACATGGCTTAGCGCCACCGCGATCCCCTGCTCCTTTAGCGCCTTCCCCAACACCCGCAACACGCGGGCACCGCTTGCTTCGACCTCGTAAACTCGTCGGAAATCAAGTATTACGGTAGTCCGACCACGTGCAAACGCCTCAATTTCCATACGCATGCGGTCGGCCGTGCCAAAAAAAACGTAGCCGCCGAGTTCCACAATTCCAATTTTTCCACCGTTCTCGCGTAGACACGCAGCCTGTTCAGCGTCGCGCGCCTTGAGCGATGATCGTGATACGCCGTTGGACAGGCGATAAACGATGGATGTGCTCATCCGAACGACCAAAAGAATAGTTGCCGCGAGTACGCCGATTACGACGGCCGCCAAGATGTTGACGAATGCAGTGGTCGCGCCAACCAAAACGACGATGCCCAAATTTGCCGCGCGGAGATTGTCGATGGGGCTTCTCCCGTGCTTCCTCGGCAACAGGTCACGCGCCAAATTGTCTACTACGCCAATGGCAATCCCGATCATGATGCCTGCAAGCACGGCCATCGGGACAAACGCGAGCAGCGCGCCGCCGACAAACAGTAGTCCCAGAAAAATTGAGGCAAGCGTAGCGCCCGACAAAGCGGTCCGCCCGCCTGCTTGATAATTCGCGAGCACCGCCAACGTTGTGCCGCCAGTAAACAGCCCGCCCATGGCTGCGGAACAGATGTTGCTGAGACCCTGGGTAAGAAGGACACGGTCGCCATCTTGATTCGAGCCCGTCGCGGCATCCACCATTGCTGCGCTCAGCAAAGTCATGACCGAGCCGATGATCGCCAGCAACAACGCCGTCAATGCGACATCTGCAGCAACGCCAAACCACAAGCTCGACCAGTCGAGTTGCAACATGGCGGGAAGCGGCGAATGCACCAGCGCATTTTCAGGCAGCGCTCTGAGGACCTCACCCATTCCGTCGGCACCAGCATAGCCCCGCAACAAAACATAGGCAGCAGCCCCCGCCGCCAGACCCACCATGGGGGCGGGTAGCCGATCTGAAAGTCGACGCGTAAGCAGGGCCGCAATGACCGTCGTCGCCCCAACGATTAGCGCCCACGGATGAATCCTGTCGGCATGATTGAACAGCTCAGATATTGATGCATCGGCGGGAAGTCCGAACAATGGTTTGACTTGCTGTACGACTATTTGTAACGCGACGCCACACATGAAACCGGCCAAAACCGGCTGAGGAATGAATTTGAGTGCCCTGCCGAGTTTTAGTGCTGCGAACAGAACCTGCAGCACACCAGCGAGGAGAACCGCCAAAAAAACCAGCGTCGCAATCGTTCCCACTTTCAGGCCTGTTGGACTTGAAAAGAGTGGATTAGCTGCCAAAGTCGCTACCAACGACGCCGAGATTACGGCCGCCGAGGTAATTGGGCCAGAAATTTGGTATCGCGGACGTCCGACAAGTGCGGCGACCAACCCCCCCGCAATCGCTGCGTACAAGCCAGCGATTATGCCAACATGAACATGCTCCACCCCTAGTGGAAGAAACACCAGAGCGCCCTTACCCAGGGCTTGGGGAAGGGCCACAAGTGCAGCAGCGAGCCCACCCAAAAGATCTCCGCGGACGAGTCTTAGATCCACCTTGAAATGGCCTAAGCTGTAGATGCGTTCTAGTGACTGTGGTGGAGCCGGTTCCTGTTCTTGCATCGCATGATTTTCGTCGGGTTTTCTTAGAGACGTGCGTGAACGGAGTTTAGCCTAACTGTGACCGACCAGCTCACCGCTGCAGGCACATCACTGCAGGCACGTCGTACGCGGAGCTGATTGGCAACAGCTTTCACTTTGCTTGCCTCGATATGTCAATTGACGTGGTCGTTGGAGACGCGGGACGAAGCGAAAGCGTCGCGCTACGCCATCGGCAATTTCAACCCCATTTCAGTTGCGCACTGCCTGGCGACATCGTATCCCGCATCAGCATGTCGCATCACCCCCGTGCCTGGATCATTCCACAACACCCGGCCAATGCGCTTGGCGGCGGCATCTGTCCCATCACACACAATGACGACTCCGGCGTGTTGCGAAAACCCCATCCCTACCCCGCCGCCGTGGTGCAGTGATACCCAGGTCGCGCCTCCCGCCGTGTTCAACAATGCATTGAGCAGTGGCCAGTCAGAAACGGCATCTGATCCATCCAACATCGCTTCGGTTTCGCGATTGGGGGAAGCCACTGAGCCGGAATCAAGGTGATCGCGCCCGATTACCACGGGAGCTTTCAATTCGCCCGACTTCACCATCTCGTTGAACGCTAAGCCGAGTCGGTGGCGCTGCCCTAGTCCAACCCAGCAGATGCGCGCCGGCAAACCCTGAAACGCGATGCGTTCCCGTGCCATATCAAGCCAGTTATGCAGATGTGGGTCGTCAGGAATCAGCTCTCTGACCTTCGCATCCGTCTTGTAAATATCCTCGGGATCGCCCGAGAGTGCGACCCAGCGGAATGGCCCGACTCCACGACAGAAGAGCGGCCGAATGTACGCCGGCACAAAACCAGGGAAATCAAATGCATTGCTGACGCCCTCATCTTTGGCAACTTGGCGAATGTTGTTGCCGTAGTCGAGCGTCGCAATTCCAGCCGCATGCAAATCGAGCATCGCGCGCACGTGTACCGCCATCGATTTCTTCGCTTCAAGAATGACAAGATGGGGATCTGATGCTCGCAATGCTATGGCGCTTTCCAGACTCCAGCCGATCGGCAAGTAGCCATTCAGCGGATCGTGCGCAGAGGTTTGATCAGTCACGACATCCGGTCGCGCTTTCGCGTCACCCGCTTTCACGCGCGCGGCAATCTCAGGAAAAACTTCCCCGGCATTGCCTAGCAAGCCCACCGATATCGCTCGTCCTTTTTCGAGCGCTCCCGCGATGATGCCGAGCGCGTCATCGAGTGATCTGGCTTTTGCATCAAGGTAACGGGTTCGCAGGCGCATGTCGATGCGGCTTTCATCGCATTCCACCGCCAGCATTGAAGCCCCCGCCATCGTCGCAGCAAGCGGCTGTGCCCCGCCCATGCCGCCGAGCCCGCCGGTGAGAATCCACTTACCCTTCAGGCTTCCTCCGAAGTGCTGGCGCCCTACTTCCACAAAAGTTTCGTAAGTGCCTTGGACGATACCTTGGGAGCCGATATAAATCCACGAACCCGCGGTCATCTGGCCGTACATCATCAGCCCCTTCTGATCAAGCTCGTGGAAGTGCTCCCATGTCGCCCAGTGTGGGACTAGATTTGAGTTTGCGAGCAGGACTCGCGGCGCGTCTTCGTGGGTGCGAAACACGCCGACCGGCTTGCCTGACTGAATGAGCAAGGTCTCGTCAGGCTCGAGGTGTTTGAGAGAATCAAGAATTGCGTCGTAACAAGCCCAATCGCGGGCGGCACGACCAATGCCGCCATAAACGACTAAGTCTTCCGGTCGCTCAGCAACATCAGGATCCAGATTATTCTGGATCATCCTGTAGGCTGCTTCGATGAGCCAGTTCTTGCAGGTAATCCCTGCACCGCGTGGGGCACGTATCACGCGAGAGGCTTCATGGCGTGAATTGAGAAGCGGAAAAGGCTGGCGAGAAGTCATGATTACCTCAACGACAAGAGTTTACGAACCGCCAGAGCTGCCAGACGCTTCCAGGACGATTTCCGACGAAAATCAAGTTCATGTTTGGCCAATCCAATCAAAACCGCATACGAGTCGCCAAATTGCCGTCCGAAGCCCATCAGGCTGCCATTGCCAACTTGGTGAACCTCCAAAATACCCTCCGCTTCGGATCCGAATGTAAAGTGCAATTCTAACAAGCATAACCGGACGATATCCCGGTTCCGTACCGGTTCCGCAGCGCCCGCCACGATGAAAGATTGCGGGTCAACCCCATCGCGCAAGCGGACTCTTTCTGGCTGGGGGGAGAGTCCAACTTGATGTTGCACTGATGTAGCAGCGCGTGCGCAGCAATAGCAGGCTAGCAGCTTTGCGGGTATTGCCGAAATTGAACGGCTTTTTCTCGGGCATTCTTATTGCACTTTATGTGCGCAAGCCGTTTGGGCAGAATGCGATGAGGAGTATCAATTCCTTTGACCAGCGGGGAGCGGCGCGTGGAAGGTTGATTTCGACAGCTTCGTTGCCGCTGATAAAGGGCTACACGAGGCACGTCCCCAGAGGTCTTGCCCCTTGGGCTAAGTTAGCGCCGCTGATCCGACAATTACGTGATGGTGGTGGCACGCAGCAATAACACGGCATAATATTTGTCCATGTCCCAATTTGAACAACTACTGACAGCGCTGGACGAACCGGTATTCGAAATGGATACCGCAGGCACGGTTATCTACTCTACGCCAGCACTTGCGGCATGGACAGATCGCGATAGTGGATATGCCTTTGCCAGTACACTCGCGACTGATGACAGACCGCGTTTCTTGCAAACATTGCAGCGCATTGTCGATGGCAAGACTGCGAAGGCGGAACTGGAAATTACGCTTACCGATATCGATGGCACGCGGCGGCCAATCGAACTGAAGCTGATGTCGAGCAAGCGCGAGAGCGGAAAAACGACGGCCGTTGCCGGCTGGTTGCGAGATATTAGTATGGAAAAGGCTCGCGAAGCTGCGGCCAACGTGCAGGGTACGCACCTGCTGGATCTGGTTGAAAACATTGCCGATGCTTGCGTGGTTGAAAGTGCTGCGGGCGCAGTGGAATTGGTGAACGCAGCGTTCTGCGAGTTGTTTGGCGTCAAAGCTGCTACGCAATCATTGATCGGCACGTCGTGTGCAGACCTTTTTTCGCTCGCGTCAAACGTCACCGACAAAAAAGTTGCACCAGTATACTTTCCGATGGATTCAGCATCGACCAATGAATTCGAATTCGTATTGAACGACAAGCGCAGAGCGAAACAACAATCGCTTGCAGTGCAAGGCGAGAGCGATGTTGCTGGACGTTTGCACATATTTCGCGCCTTGGACGCGAAGGTGCAGGTGTCGGCGAGCCTTCCGGCACTCTCCGCTACGGATGCCGCGCAGCTACAGTTAATTGAGAAGATTGCGCACGATTTGGCAACAACCGTCGAAGGTGCCGGCAGCGCCATTTATCGCGCTGAACAACTGGAACTCCCGGGCCAAGTATTGGAACACTTCAGGCGTGTGGAAGTTTCGGCACAATCCGCTTTCGCATCCATCGCCGGCCTGCTCGACTTTTCCAAACTTGAGACCAGTGAAATTGCGCTTGACCTCGCCGAGTTTCATCTGCGGGAAAGTGTGGCGCGAATGCTGGAGCGCGTTGTCCCAAGCGCTGAAGAGCGAGGCATTCAACTTAGATTGCGCATCGAACAAGATGTGCCAGAACGTCTGACAGGTGATGGCGCAAGAATGATGCTGTGCCTGCGCAATCTGCTCGAATGTGCAATGCCGCCCCTTCACGATGGTGTACCCGGTACGGAAGTGTCACTCGTGGTCGAGCCGGAATATTCAGCCGAAAAACTGATACATATTAGTTTCAGCGTAATTCAGATGCTTCCGAAGGGATCGCAGCGACCAAAATCGATCAACCCCGCGTCCATCATGCAGCTCTCTCTCTCCCGCCAGATTGTCAGAGCCATGCACGGCGGTGCCCCCGGCAAGGCAGGTGGCAAGATAGATATCAAGGAACGCAAGGAATCGACGACTTGGCAATTCACGGCGGCATTCCCGTATCGAGCCGCCAAGGACCCACGAATACGACCAACATTTGTGACTCTGACAGGGATGCAGGTAATGATTGTGAGCAGCGATCTTGAACAACGCAAACAACTCTCCGAACTCGCACGCAGTTGGCGCATGTTGCCCCACGAAGCCGACAACGCGGCGATGGCGCTTCACTTGCTCACGCGAGTGGCCGACGAAGGGGACAGCATCCCGCTCGTCATCACGTCCAATGAATTGCCAGTACAGGATGGTTTCCTGTTGGCGTTTCGGATCAAGCACAATGTCAAGCTCAAGCACACGGCAGTGGTTATGCTCGCAAAGGCTGGGAAACCTGGCGATGCGATCGCCTGCCGCGAAAGTGGTATCAGTGCCTATCTTCGCCAACCGATCGGCGCCAATCGCCTCAATGAGGCGCTGTCGGCCGTCATGGGCGCGCAAGACGACGATACGGAGTCGACAGCGACGCTGATCACGCGGCACTCTCTGCGCGAATCAAAAGCCGGCACTGTCCTGTTGATAGACGCCAATCGTGATCACGCGATGGCCGCAGCCGCGGCTCTAAAGAAAGTTGGCTATCGAATCAGTACGGCCGACAGCGCCACAGTCGCGTTTATCGAGTTGGAGCAGGACAAGTACGACGTGATCATTATTGACCCCAGTACCACCGGGTTTGCCGAAATGGGCATCGAGTCCATTCCCGAAGCACTACGCGCCAAGTTGCCTGCCGACGCACCAAACGTGCCGATTTTGCTCGCTCTTGCAGAGGACATGTCTTCCGTAGAGTACGGGTACAGCGGAACGATCACAAAACCATACGACAAAGAGCAGCTGATTACGCAAGTTGCAAAGCAATTGCGGCAAAAGGCCGCTGCGTAGTTGAAAACGGTGCACGCGTTACGCGGCGCGGCCCTGACCTTTCGAGACGATCCTTTTCTGGTCGGCGCTGCCGCCGCAATGCACTATGAATCCGATGCCCTCGTCGTCATCGATGACGGCCATATCAAGGCCTTCGGTCCGTACGCCTCCCTCAAGAACTCGCTGCGCCACGACATACCGGTCACCAGTTATAGCGACGCCCTGATATTGCCCGGCTTCATCGACCTGCACGTGCACTATCCTCAGACGCAGATTATCGGCGCGTACGGGAAGCAATTGATTGACTGGCTCAATCGTTTCACTTTCCCCGCAGAACAACAATTTGCCGACATCGAACACGCCAGGAATGTATCTGCGCTGTTTCTGGACGAGTGCCTACGTGTTGGCACAACCACCGCGATGGTATATGGCACCGTGCACGCGCATTCAGCTGACGTATTCTTCGCCGAGGCACAACGACGCAACCTGCGGATGATTGCCGGCAAGGTAATGATGGATCGAAATGCGCCTGATGCATTGCTGGACACAGCCCGCACAGGTTACGACCAATCTAAAACACTGCTGGAAAAGTGGCATGGCGTAGGACGCCTGGGCTACGCAATCACGCCGCGCTTTGCACCGACATCGTCACCCGCCCAGCTCGAGGCCGCAGGCGCACTTTGGCGCGAGTTCCCTGATGCACATCTGCAAACACATATTTCCGAAAACACCGACGAAGTTGCCTGGGTTCGAGAACTGTTTCCGGATTGCTCCAGCTACCTGGATGTCTATGATCGGTTCGGGCTGGTCGGCAAGCGTGCAGTCTTTGGACATGGCATCCACCTTGAAGAAACCGAATGGCTGCGTTTACATGAAGCGAACGCCGCAGTGGCACACTGCCCCACATCCAATGAATTTCTCGGTAGCGGCCTGTTTCGTTTTGACAACGCCAAAAAGAGATCTCGGCCCGTGCGCGTCGGGCTGGGTACCGATGTCGGTGCCGGCACCTGTCTCTCCCCGCTTCGGACGATGGGTGAAGCCTACAAGATCGGTGAGCTCTGCGGCAATTCGCTTTGTGCGGCAGACGCCTACTTTCTCGCGACCCGCGGCGCGGCCGAAGCATTGCACCTTGAAGACAAGATTGGCTCCATCGCGCCGGGAATGGAAGCCGATCTGGTTGTCCTCGATCTCAAGTCGACGCCGCTGATCGATTTCCGGATGAAGTTCTGCCAGTCGATAGACGAGGTCCTGGCAGTCCAAATGACGATGGCTGATGACCGGGCGACGCAGGCGGTTTACGTGGCTGGCAAGCTGGCGTTTGAGCGCGGACATTTGGAAAACGCCTCTGCGCGCAAATCGACGTAGATGCGGTTGTCGCTGTGCCGGTCCGAGCCACGCGACATGATTTCGTTACCAGTGGTATTCTAAGCCGTGAATTCGTCACATTCGAGGGAGCCGAAATGACAGAGAAACGCAAAACGCAAAAAACCGATGAGGGTGAGTTACTCACCGACGCCATTGAAACGGACGCAATCGAGAAGTCCTGGAAGTTGACAAGCCGTTCGAGGCCACGAAAGCCGTCCAAGAAGTACAAGTACGTTGAAGAGCTAGCCCATTTGCAGATGGAACTGATCAAACTTCAAGAGTGGGTTCGCGTGAGAGGCCTCAAGGTCGCTGTCATCTTCGAGGGTCGGGACGCGGCGGGCAAAGGCGGCGTGATCAAACGCATCACCGAGAGTCTCAACCCCAGGGTTTGCAGGATCGTCGCGCTGGGTACGCCGACGGAACGTGAGCGCGGGCAGTGGTACTTCCAGAGATACGTCCCGCATCTGCCCGCAGCAGGCGAAATCGTGCTCTTCGACCGTAGCTGGTACAACCGCGGTGGCGTGGAGCACGTCATGGGGTTTTGCACGGAAGCGGAACACAAGGAGTTTCTGCGCGCTTGCCCGCTGTTTGAAGAGATGCTGGTTCGGTCCGGCATTTTTCTCGTCAAGTATTGGTTTTCTGTCAACGACGAAGAGCAGGAGAAACGTTTCCAAGAGCGCATTCGCAACCCGAGCAAACGCTGGAAACTAAGCCCGATGGATATGGAGTCGCGTAAACACTGGATCGAGTATTCGCGGGCAAAGGATGTCATGTTCGCTGCCACCGACAAACCAAAGGCGCCCTGGAATGTGGTGGAAGCCGACGACAAAAAGAAGGCGCGTCTCAATTGCATCGCGCATTTGTTAAAGCAGGTGCCCTACGAAAACATGACGCCGGTAGAAATCGAGGTGCCGCCGCGACAAGCCGATATTGGCTATAAGCGCCCAAAGATGTCCAGCCAGAAGTTCGTGCCCAAGATTTACTAGCGGCATTCGGCGCACGATGTCTTCACGACGTCGGTGCGCCGGATTCCGATTCGGCACGGGTTCGCCACTGATGACGTATTCAACCGGGACTACCAAAATTAGCGCGTACTGAGCAGCGCGTTGGCAAGCTCGGCAAAGCCCGCGCCGCAGGCAGCTTCAGTGACAAATGCTGGCTTATTCGAAATCATGTCGAGAAAATTCCGCACGTTTGCCACGCCGACCGAATGCGTAAAATAAGCGAACATCGGCTGATCGTTCGGCGAGTCGCCAATAAACACAAACTCAGCTTTGCGCGAGTCCAGATCAATCGCGAAACGCTCCTGAAAGAACAACTTGGTCGTCGATAGTTTGTCGTAGCTACCAAGCCATCCGTTGACATGGATTGAGCTGATCTTGGCGGTCAAGCCCTCCGACTCCATGATGGACTTGATGCGCTGAATTTGCTCAATCGGCAGTGCTGCCACATCCTCACAGAAGTCGACTGCGATATCGGCTTCGCGATACGGCTGATCGGAAGCCATCGCGCTGCCCGGAACATCACGCAGAATCCGCTTTGCGACGTGAAGCAATTTCTCCCGGTCGGATTCTCTTTCGCCTGGCGCCTTTACAAATCTCTGCTTGAGTTTGTGTTCAATCTCATCGAAAAAAAAATAGAACGCACCGTTTTCCCCAACTACCCCATCGACCGGCCACATGCGTGCGATGTGGTCACACCAGCCGCCGGGACGACCGGTGATCGGCACGACGATGAGGCCCGCATTCTTTAGCGCCTCGACCGCTGCGTATACACCGGCTGTCAGGCGGCCAGCGGTGGTAAGAGTGTCGTCGATGTCGAAAAGCACACCTCTAATACCGGCGCGGCTTTCCGGGCAAAACTCAGCCAGGGAGCGCATGGATATTGGTTCTACGTTGATTTGCGGAGGATCGCGACGCGCGACTGGATAAATTCCGCCGCGCGCGCCTGCTCAGCCGCGTCCATGTGCAGCCCGCACTTGGTACGCCTCCACAGAATGTCGTCGGGCATCCTAGCCCACTCTTCGCGAATGCAGTAATCGATCTCACGTTCGCTCAGGAGCGCGGCACCAGCGCCAAACAGTTCGCCCAGATCGGCCATGGATCGAACTCCCTTGAGCACCTTACCGGTCAGTGATCCGTGTCTGCGAACCAGGCTGGTCAAATAATCAATTGGCAACGAAGCGTGCTTTTTCAGCATGTCCGATACAGTATCCCGCATTGAATCCATATCACCACCAGGCAGCGCCTCGCCCGCTGTCCATGAGCCCGAAAGCTGCGGATAGTATGGACGAAGCTCGTCGAGTGCGTGTTCGGCGAGGCGGCGATAGGTGGTAATTTTTCCACCGAAAATCGACAACAGTGGCAGCTTTCCGTCCTGATGATCGGTCTTCAATACGTAGTCGCGGGTAATCTCGGATGGATTTGCCGCGCCATCGTCATAAAGGGGGCGTACGCCCGTATAGGTCCACGCCACGTCTGACTCAACCAAGGGCTTGGCGAGAAAGCGATTGGCTGCGCGAAGCAGGTAGGTAATTTCCTCCTTCGATATTTGATGCCCCTTATCGACCGAGGCCACATTCACATCGGTGGTACCAATGAGGCTGAATTTCTCCTCAAACGGAATGATGAACGCCACGCGCTTGTCGTCGTTTTGAAGGATGTAGGCGTGCTGGCCATCGTGTACCCGCGGCACCACAATGTGGCTACCTTTCACGAGCTTTACCGTGGCCCGAATCGGCACGTGGACGGAGTCGTCAAGAAAACTCTTTACCCAGGGCCCGGCGGCATTGACGACGCCGCGAGCGCTCACAGTGTCAACTTCACTGCTGTCAACATTGCACAATTTGATTTGCCAGAGACCAGCGGCACGCTTGCCTGCCGTCACCCGCGTGCGCGTTCGGACTTCTGCGCCATGCTCGCGCGCCGAGAGGGCATTGAGCACCGTGAGACGCGAATCGTCGACGCGAGCGTCGGAATAAAGGAAGCCGCGCCTGAGTGACGGCTTCAGCCCGGCACTGTATTGCCGGTCAGGAAACGTCACGCCACGCGATCCCGGCAGTGATGTCTTGCCGCCGATATGGTCATACAGGAATAGACCGAGGCGCAACAGCCACGCTGGACGCATGCTGCCTTCATGCGGCAGGATGAATTCGAGTGGTTCAATAATGTGGGGGGCGATCTTCAATAGCACCTCCCGCTCCTGCAACGATTCACGCACCAGCCTGAATTCGTATTGCTCCAGATAACGCAGACCACCGTGGATGAGTTTGGAGCTCCAGGAGCTGGTTGCCGATGCAAGGTCATCCTGCTCAACAAGCAGCACATTGAGTCCACGCCCGGCGGCATCGCGCGCGATACCGCAGCCGTTAATGCCGCCACCGACGATCACCAAATCGTAAATGTGTGTGCTCATCTGCCCAGACGCGGCAGGCGGTAGCGAAACTTGTCCAGCCACAATAGAGAAAATGCGGTCTTGGTATCGGTAATCTCACCGGCCCCTACTTTTTCGACGGCCACAGAGAGCGGCATCGTGAATACTTCCAGAAATTCACCTTCGTCGCGCTCATGACCAACATGCGTCAGTTGCGTGGCGACATAGAGCTCGATGGTCTCGTTGGAGTATCCGATGCCGGCATGCAACGTCGCCGCATGGTGCCAGTGGGCTGCGGTGTAGCCGGTCTCTTCAAGAAGTTCGCGTTTCGCAGTTTCCGCGTGAGGTTCGCCGGCGTCGATCTTGCCTGCAGGCAACTCAATGAAATGATTGCGCACGGCGTATCGGTACTGATGCTCGAAAATCAGTGTGTCGTTATCGACAAACGCGGCAATGATTACCGCTCCGGGATGCAATACATACTCCCGCCAGGCCTCTCCACCGTCTGGCAGGCGCACGCGATCCAGATCGACGTGAATCATCTTGCCTTCCAGCACACGTTGGCTGGAGAGCATGTGTTCAGTCAGGTCTGGGAAATCAGAAGGAAGCCTGGATGGCATTCAAACATGCTGTCATCAAGGAGCTCGGGAATATGCCCAGCAGAAGCAGGGCAAAAGCATTGATCGCCAACACTCCACGCATGTCGGCGCGGGCAGTAATTGGCATGGTATCCGTCGGCGCGTCAAAATACATGACGCGGATAATACGAAGGTAATAGAAGGCACCGATGACACTCATTAATACAGCGAACACGACAAGCCATGTGTAGCCCGCATTTAGCGCGCCTTCGAGTACGGCCAGTTTTGCCCAGAAACCGAGAAACGGTGGGATGCCAGCCATCGAAAAAATAATGAACAGCATCATCAATGCGTACAACGGAGACCGCTGGTTCAAGCCTTTGAAGTCTTCGATATTGTCGGCCTCAAACCCAGCCCGCGACAGGAGCATGATCATGCCGAAGCTGCCGGCAGTCATCAGCACATAAGTGATGATATAAAACATGCTGGACGCATAACCATTTTTGGTGCCCGCCAGAATGCCTAAAAGCAGGAAGCCCATGTGCGAAATAGTCGAATATGCCAGCATGCGTTTCAGGTTGGTCTGCGAGATGGCAACAATATTGCCAAGCGCCATGGACAGCATCGAAAGAATTACCAACATGCCCTGCCAGTCGCCCACCGCACCGGCCAGCGCATCAGCCAGAATGCGCATGATGAAGCCGAAAGCGGCCAGTTTTGGTGCCGAGCCGATAAACAATGTCATCGCGGTCGGCGCGCCCTGGTAGACATCTGGCACCCACATGTGGAACGGCGCGACGCCGAGTTTGAAGGCAAGGCCGCCGACAACGAAAACGAGGCCAAACAGGATCAGCGGATCTATGGCCCGGCTGCCACTGATAATCGACGCGATCTTGCTCACGTCAAGCGAGCCGGTGGCACCGTAGATCATCGACATGCCATACAACAACAAGCCGGACGCCAGCGCACCCAGAATGAAGTACTTCATCGCCGCTTCACTGGAGACTGCCGAATCGCGGTTCAGCGCCACCATCGCGTAGCTGGATAGCGCCAGCAATTCAAGCCCCAGATAGAGGCTGATAAAGTGATTCGCCGACACCATGATCATCATGCCAAGGGTCGCGAACAACACCAGCAGGATGAATTCGCCGCTGAAGAGCTTGCGAGCAGAAAGGTAGGCACGGCTGTAGATGATGACGACTGCTACCGCGATGACGATGGCAAGCTTCAATAGCATTGCCATGCCATCGACGATGAACATGCCGTTAAATGCCAGACGCGGCGCGGCCAGCGGCGTGGCGATGCTGTAAACGTTCAAGGCGACCAGTGCCAACGTCACGATGGAGAGAAAAAACAGGCGCCCTTCGCGTTTTTCAACAGGGGAATAAAGATCAACCAGCATGACGACGCAAGTCATGACAAGCAGGAAGATTTCCGGCGTCGCGAGAGCGAGATTCAAGCTGGGCGGCAACATGTTTTCAGGTTTTCCTAGTTCAGTTTGCCCACTGCCACATGTTTCAGCAGTGTGTCGACAGAGACGTGCATCACGTCGGTGAATGGTTTTGGATACACACCCATCGCAAGCACTGCCACTGCCAGCACGCCGAGAAAAAGCATTTCGCGGGAATTGACATCTGTCAGTTCGCGCACGCGATCATTGGCGATGTCGCCAAAAATCACCCGCTTGACCATCCATAGAGTGTATGCGGCACCGAGAATCAAGGTAATGGCCGCACCAAAGGCGACCCAGAAATTAACCTTGATCGCCCCCAGAATAACCATGAACTCGCCGACAAATCCGGAAGTTGCCGGCAGACCTGAATTGGCCATAGCAAAGAACACGGCAAAGAAAGCGAACTTGGGCATGGTGTTGACCACACCACCATACGCCGAAATTTCGCGGGAGTGCATCCGGTCATAAAGCACACCGATACAGAGGAACATAGCGGCGGAAATGAAGCCGTGCGACACCATCTGTACCAGTCCGCCCTCCATGCCTTGGGAGTTGAAGAGAAAGAAGCCGAGCGTCACAAAGCCCATATGTGAAATGGACGAGTACGCCACCAGCTTTTTCATGTCGGTCTGCGCCAGTGCCACCAAGCCGATGTACACCACGGCGATCAACGACAGGGTGATGACAAAACCTGAAAAGGCGTGGCTGGCATCCGGGGTGATTGGCAGGATGAATCTCAAAAAGCCATATGCACCGATCTTCAGGGTGATTGCTGCCAGCACCACGGAGCCTCCGGTTGGCGCTTCGACGTGGGCGTCCGGCAACCATGTGTGTACCGGCCACATCGGGACCTTGACCGCGAACGACGCAAAGAAGGCAACAAACAACAGCTTTTGCACATCGAGGTTAAGGGGCACGTTGTGGTAATCGAGAATATTGAAACTGCCGTTGGTGATGTTGTAGAGATAGATAAATGCAGCCAACATCAGCAGCGAGCCCAGCAGCGTGTACAGGAAGAACTTAACTGCTGCATAAACCCGACGCGGACCACCCCAAATGCCAATAATGAGGAACATCGGAATCAGCATGGCCTCGAAAAACAGGTAAAAGAGAATGGCGTCGGTGGCGGCAAATACACCATTGATCAACCCCGACATGATCAGGAAGGCTGCGAAGTACTGGGAAACCTTTTCCTTGATTACTTCCCAGCCAGCAATGACAACAAGCACTGTCGTGAAGCTGTTCAAGATGATGAACAGCATGGACAGACCGTCAACACCCAACGCGTAGTTGATGTTGAATCTTGTAATCCAGGGCGCAATCTCGCGGAACTGCATTGCGGCCGTGGCATTATCAAATCCGGTCCATAGCGGGATCGATGCCAACAGGCCAAGTACGCTGCCGATCAAGGCCGTCCAGCGGGCCGCGCTCTTTTGCTGTTCGCCATTGAGCAACAGCGTCAAGATGCCAGCCGCGATGGGCACCCAGATGGTGAGACTTAGAGTGTAGGAGCTGCTATTCATTTTATTATTGGGTCGCCGGGGTGATCACGTTAGCGGGAGGCGCTTTGAAACAGCTTTGAAACGATGCCCGAAAGCTGCTGCCACTCAAACCATGTCAGCAATGCGAACACACCGAAAATCATGGTGAAAGCATAGGTATAAACGTAGCCCGTTTGAACCTGGCGAGCCACGCCAGAAAACCAGCCGATCAATTTGGCGGTGCCATTGACCATGATGCCGTCGATGATTGTCACGTCACCAAAGCGCCAGAGGCTAGCACCCAACTTTCTCGCACCACTCGCAAAGAACCAGTCGTTGAAGCGGTCAAAGCCATATTTCTGGTCAAGGATATTGACGAAAAAGCTGAGTTTGGACCGAATTATTCCTGGCAACTCTGGCTTTACGATGTAGCCATACCACGCGACAGCGGCACCGGCGAGGGCGAGCCAGAATGGTGGGGCTGTGAAGCCATGAAGAATCATGGCCCACGCGCCGTGAAATTGCCCTTTGAGCTCAGCCATTGTTTCGGTAGCTTTAATAGCGCTACCAAAGAAACCGCCGTATAACATCGGCTCAATCGCGATATAGCCGATGACCACGGATGGGACTGCGAGCAGAATCAACGGAACGGTCACGACCCATGGTGATTCGTGCGGCTTCTGTCCCGGCGCCAAGCCGTGATGTTCATGATCGGCGTGCACGGCGACGTGTTCATGGCCTTGATGATCGTCGTGGCCGAAGCGCTCCTTGCCGTGAAATGCAAAGAACACCAAGCGGAATGAGTACAAGCCGCCAACAAAAACGCCTCCCAGCGCAGCGAGATAGGCGAACTTTGCGCCCGGCGTAGTCGATGCGTGGATGGCTTCGATGATTGAGTCTTTGGAAAAGAAACCTGCGAATGGCGGGAAGCCCGCGTTTGCCAGCGCGCCGATGAGCACCGTGATGTAGGTGATCGGCAAGTATTTGCGCAGCCCGCCCATTTTGCGCATGTCCTGCTCGTGGTGCATCGCCATGATGACCGACCCCGCGCCAAGGAACAGTACCGCTTTGAAAAACGCATGCGTCATGAGATGGAAGATACCTACAGAATAGGCCGACGCACCCAGCGCCATCGTCATAAAGCCAAGCTGCGAGAGTGTTGAGTACGCAACCACTCGTTTGATGTCGTACTGGACAATGGCAATCAGCGCCATGAAGAACGCTGTGATGGCACCTATCACCAGCACAAAAGACAACGCGGCCTGCGACATTTCAAACAGCGGCGACATGCGCGCAACCATGAAGATGCCGGCGGTTACCATGGTGGCTGCGTGGATCAGCGCTGAAATTGGCGTCGGCCCTTCCATGGAATCCGGTAGCCAGACATGTAATGGAAACTGCGCGGATTTACCCATCGCACCGATGAAAAGGCAAATGCAAATCACCGTCAGCAGCGACCAGGAGATGTCAGGAAACAAAGACACCAGCGTTTCTTTGAATATCGGCGCCGCATTGAAAACGGTAACGTAGTCAAGCGAACCCATATAAGCGAAGATCAGGCCGATGCCCAGCAGAAAGCCAAAGTCCCCCACGCGGTTCACGAGAAACGCCTTCAGGTTGGCGTAGATAGCAGTTGGCCGTTTGTACCAGAAGCCGATGAGCAAGTACGAAACCAGACCAACTGCCTCCCAGCCAAAAAACAGCTGCAGGAAATTGTTCGACATCACCAGCATCAGCATGGCGAACGTAAACAGGGAGATATAGCAAAAGAAGCGTGTATAGCCGTCGTCTTCTGCCATGTAACCGATGGTGTAAATGTGCACCATCAACGACACGAAGGTGACAACGAGCATCATCATCACTGTGAGAGAGTCGATCATGAAACCGACCTCGAGCTTTATGCCGTCGGTCACCAGCCAGGTATAAATGCTGCCGTTAAAGGATTTGCCAGCCTGCACGTCCTGAAACACGAAACACGACAGAATGAATGCGGCCAGGACACCGAAAATGGTGACACTGTGAGCGAATGCGCGGCCAAGCCTGGGCCCAAGGAAACCGGCAAGGATGGCACCGGCCAGCGGCAGCAGCGGAATCGCCAGCAGGGCTAGTTTATTTTCGATCATTGCGGCACATTCAGGCGAGACGTGGCGACGTAGATGTCGAATTGGCCGGGTTCTCCGAGGCAAATGCCTTGAAGACGACCGTGGATGCTGGTTCTTGGCCTGAGCATATCAACCCTTCAAGGTGCCAATATCATCGACATTGATCGACTTCAGGTTGCGAAACAGCACGACCAGGATCGCGAGCCCGATTGCAGACTCTGCGGCAGCGACCGTCAATATGAAGAACACGAATACCTGTCCCGACAAATCGTTCAGGTAATGCGAGAAGGCGATGAAGTTCATGTTGACGGCTAACAGCATCAACTCAATGGCCATCAGCAGAATGATGATATTTTTTCTGTTGAGAAAAATTCCCGCAATGGATATTGCAAAAATAATTGCCGACAAACCCAGGTAATGTGACAGCGTAATCAACTTTTTTCTCCCCGTTGCTGTCTCATGCGGCTGGTGGCGGAACTGGCGAGGGAGGCTCGTCTTTCTCCGCTGCCATCGAGATGATCTTCAACCGGTCGCTGCTTTTCACCCGGACTTGATCGCCGACGATTTGCGTCTTCACTTCCTTGCGTCCGCGCAAGGTAAGGGCAATCGCCGCGACGATAGCGACCAGCAAAATCACTGCCGCTAATTCGAACGCCAGCAAATAATCGGTATATAGAACGCGGCCGAGCTCTTTGGTATTTGAAACTCCCGCCGCCGGCGCGCCAGGCGAAACCGCACCGACCAAGCGCATGCTGCGGTCAAACAGCAGCAGCACCATCTGCACGACCATCAATATCGCAACGGTAGCCGCGACCGGCAGATATCTCCAGAAACCTTCTCGTAATTTGTCGAAGTTGATGTCGAGCATCATTACGACGAACAGGAACAGCACCATCACCGCACCGACATAGACGAGTATCAATGTAAGCGCCAGAAATTCAGCATAAAGCAGCAGCCATAGCGCCGCAGCACTACAGAATGACAGCACCAGAAACAACGCGGCATGCACCGGATTTCTGGCGGTGATAACCACTAACGCAGAAATGATCAGCGTCGAGGCAAACACGTAGAAAACAATCGTCTGGAAGGTCATTTTATTTTGGTCTTAGGTACTGAAGGCGTACATGCAGTCTCTGTCTTGCAATTACTTATCTGTACGGCGCATCTTCGAGGCGCCGCTTGGCGATTTCATCCTCGTATTTGTCGCCAATGGCCAACAGCATTGGTTTGGTGTAATAGAGGTCGCCGCGTTTTTCCCCGTGATACTCCAGCAAATGGGTTTCGACAATTGAATCTACGGGGCAGGATTCTTCGCAAAACCCGCAGAAAATACATTTGGTCAGATCAATGTCGTAACGTGTCGTACGGCGAGTGCCGTCATCGCGAGCTTCCGATTCAATCGTGATGGCTAGCGCTGGGCAGACTGCCTCACAAAGCTTGCAGGCGATGCACCGCTCCTCACCATTCGGGTAGCGTCGCAATGCGTGCAGCCCGCGGAAGCGCGGCGACTGAGGCGTCTTTTCTTCTGGAAACTGCACTGTGATCTTGCGCGCGAACAGATGCCGCCCGGTCAATCGCAATCCCTGCAGCAGCTCCCACAGCATCAAGCTGCCAACAAGTTCTTTGGTTCTAGTCAGCATGGCTATTTCCCGAACCACCAGTTAATAATGGGCAGATTATTGATCGGCTCCATCATCATCAATCCCACCACGACGATCCAGACGATCGTCATCGGGATAAATATCTTCCATCCCAGCCGCATGATCTGGTCATACCGGTAGCGTGGAAAGGAAGCGCGAATCCAGACGAAGATCATCATCAGCGCCATCATCTTGATGAGCATCCACCAGATGCCGGGCTCTCCCAGCAGCGGAATCGCACGCGGAAACGGCGACAGCCAGCCTCCCATGAACAGAATGGTGGATATCGTCGCCACCAACAGCATGTTTGCGTATTCGGCGAGGAAAAACAGCGACCAGGTCATACCGGAATATTCGACCAGCGGACCCGCAACGATTTCCGATTCACCTTCGGCAACGTCAAACGGATGCCGATTGGTTTCGGCGACGCCTGCAATGAAGTGAATGATAAACAGCGGGAACAACGGCAAGAAGAACCATTCCAACATCCCGTAAGGACCGTCCTGTCGCGAAATGACCTGCGTCAGATTCATCGTTTGCGCAGCCATCAACCCGCCGACCAGCGCAAATCCCATCGCGATCTCGTAACTCACGACCTGCGCAGCCGAGCGCATCGCACCGATAAACGCGTATTTTGAATTAGACGCCCAACCAGCAATGATGACGCCGTAGACTCCCATTGAAGTCATGGCCAGCACCACAAGCAATCCGGCGTCGACGTTTGCCACCACCCAGTTTGGCGTGAAGGGAATGACGGCCCAGACGGCCATTGCGGGCGCGACCGACAGCGCAGGCGCAACAAGAAACAGGGCACGGTTGGCACCGCTGGGCACAATTTGTTCTTTGAGAAACAGCTTGATGGCATCTGCTATCGGCTGCAACAATCCAAAGGGCCCGACCCGATTCGGTCCACGCCGTACCTGCATCCAGCCGATGACCCAGCGTTCAACCAACTGGAAATAGAGTACAAACAACAGCAACGGCACGACCACCATTACCACCATGACCAACGCCTTGGTAAGTGCCCATGCAGGCGGCCCCCAAGTCGACCCCAAGGTGGTTATGAATCCGTGGTTGAGCGTTTGCACGAGTGCGTCCATATTGATGTCTGTTCGCCCCGTTATTCGGCCGCAGCGGCCATTACTATTTTTTCCAGCGTGACCGTGCCGAACATCGGGCCCAATGCTGATGTTTCTTGCAAAGCGGAAGCAACGCGCACGCAGCCGGCGGCCAGTCGGGCGTCAACTTTGGCGGACATTGTCACAGAAACACTGCCTTGGGTGACGCGCACATCAGCGCCATTGACGATACCCTGTTTGTCGGCGACATCACTGGCAACAAAAATACGCCGTGCATCTCTTGCATCGACCGTCTTCTGCAAACTGGCAGCGCGACGCACAAGAGCATCAATCGCATAAATTGGCACTTCACCGACGCGCTCAATGCCCGCAGGCGATGCATCGATCACGATATTCATGGCCGCAATCGTGTTGTTCAATTTGGCGCTCACGAACGCCTGCAGATCAGGGGCGATTTCCTTGCGGATAGAGGTAACGCTTTCCTGATCGAATCCAGGAACATCAAGCAAGTTTCCAAGCACCCGCAGCACTTTCCAGGCTGGGCGCGCTTCGCCAAGCGGCTTGACGACGCCATTGAAAGACTGGACTACGCCTTCCGTGTTTACAAAAGTCCCTGCGGTTTCTGTGAACGGTGTGATCGGCAAGATGACGGTCGAATAATCAACGACGTCACCCTTGAATGTCGACAGCGAAATGACGAGCTCCGCAGATTTCATTGCGGCCATGGTCTTGACGGGATCGTAGCAATCCACACCGGGCTCTACACCGACCAAGACATAGGCTTTACGTGCCTTGGAGACCATACCCTGAGCACACAGCCCATCATTGCCTGGCACCGCACCTATCGCTTCCGCACCAACACTATTTGCAGCTTCACCGAGGAAACCAATCGTCCCGCCCGAGATGCGCGCAATCTCCTGCGCGAGCGCGTGGAGAGCCGTGGAGTTGGGGTGATGCTGAGCAAAATTACCCAGCAAAACCGCATTCATTGTGTTGTCCGCAAGGCTTCTTGCAATGGCCGTCGTCACGGAAGACTCGGTGGCGGCGCTGATCAATCCCGCCAGAGCCGGTGTGATCGTGGCCCCTTTGAATCCGGCGAGTGCTTTGGCCACTGCAGCCATTGCTGCAGGCAGACCAGACGGCGCAACGACTGCGGCATTCGCGACTCTCATCAACAACTCATCATCCGCGACATGGACAATGTTGAGTTGCAGACCCTTCTTTGCGGCCTGGCGCAAACGATTCGCCACCAGCGGATGCTCTTTGCGCAAGCTGGAACCGATGACCAACACGCTTTGTAAACTTGAAATGTCGGAGACCTTCATTCCCAGCCAGCGAGCGCCATTTACACTGCCATCCGCTCTCGTGTCCGCCTGACGCAAACGCGTATCGATGTTGCTGGAACCGATTCCACGCATGAGTTTTTTCAACAGGTACAGTTCTTCCAGCGTCTGCTGCGGCGACGCCAAGGCCGCTATCGATTCAGCACCGTGGTTAGCCTTAATGTCCCGAAGACCGTTGGCGACAAATTCCAGCGCCTGCTGCCACTCAACTTCGAGCCACTGCCCACCCTGCTTGATCATTGGCCGCGTGAGGCGATCATCGGAATTCAGGCCTTCGTAGGAAAAGCGATCCCTGTCCGACAGCCAGCATTCGTTAATGCTTTCGTTTTCGAGTGGCAAGACGCGCATCACGCGGTCCTGCTTCACCTGTACCACGATGTTGGAGCCCAAACCATCATGCGGTGCCACAGACTTGCGACGGGACAATTCCCAACTGCGGGCCGTGTAGCGGAACGGCTTGGATGTCAATGCACCGACCGGGCAGAGGTCGATCATATTCCCCGACAATTCGGAGTCCACCGTTTGACCGACGAAGGCAAGAATTTCAGAGTGCTCGCCGCGCCCTGCTTGTCCAAGCTCCATGACACCGGCAACTTCCTGCCCGAAACGAACGCAACGGGTGCAGTGAATACACCGTGTCATATCAGTGGAAATCAAGGGTCCAAGATTCTTGTTTACGACGACCCGCTTGGCTTCCTGATAACGCGATGCCGATCCGCCATAGCCGACCGCCAAATCCTGCAACTGACACTCTCCACCCTGATCGCAAATGGGACAGTCAAGCGGATGATTGATGAGCAGAAATTCCATCACACCTTGCTGCGCTGTTTTAGCGTACACAGAGCTCGTCTGAACCTTCATGCCCTCGGTCGCGGGCGTCGCACATGCCGGCAAAGGTTTCGGTGCCTTTTCAACTTGCACCAGGCACATGCGGCAATTTGCCGCGATCGACAATTTTTTGTGATAACAGAAATGCGGGATGAAGGTGCCGATCTTGTTGGCCGCTTCCATCACGGTCGCGCCGCTCTCCACCGAAACTTGTTTACCGTCAATTTCGAGATTAACCATGATTACTCCGCCGCCATCGCCAGTGATTGGATGGCAGGGTTTGTCGAGTATCCACCCGGACCAACCATGCAGTGTTTGTGGGCAATGTGATATTCAAATTCGTCGCGATAGTTCTTCACAAAAGCCCTGACCGGCATCGCGGCGGCATCACCCAATGCGCAGATAGTCCGGCCTTGAATCTGATCGGCCAGATTGAGCAGCAGATCCAGGTCCTCCTGCCGCCCTGAGCCGTGTTCGATTCGGTGGATGATGCGATAGAGCCAGCCGGTACCTTCACGGCAGGGCGTGCATTGGCCACACGACTCTTCGTAATAGAAATAAGCCAACCGCTCAGCGGCTTTGACCATGCAGGTGTCTTCATCCATCACGATAACCGCACCGGAACCGAGCATGGAACCTGCTTTGGCGATGGAATCGTAGTCCATATCAGTCGCCATCATCACGTCGCCTTTGATAACCGGCATCGACGAGCCGCCCGGAATGACGCCCTTGATTTTCTTTCCGCCGCGCATACCGCCAGCCATTTCCAGTAATTTTGCAAACGGCGTACCCAGCCGCACTTCATAGTTGCCGGGACGGGCAACATTACCCGACATCGAGAACAGTTTTGTTCCACCGTTATTGGGCTTGCCGAGATTCAAGAAGGCTTCACCACCTTCACGCATGATGTACGGCACAGCCGCGAACGTTTCGGTGTTATTGATGGTAGTCGGTTTGCCATAGAGGCCGAAGCTGGCGGGAAACGGCGGCTTAAAGCGAGGCTGGCCTTTTTTGCCTTCAATCGATTCAAGCAAAGCCGTTTCTTCACCGCAAATATAGGCACCGTAACCGTGAAAGGCATGCAACTGAAAGCTGAACTCGGCGCCCAGAATTTTCTCGCCCAGGAATCCGGCAGCTCGCGCCTCTTCCAGCGCCTCTTCAAAACGATCGTAATCCGCCCAGATTTCGCCGTGGATGTAGTTGTAACCCACCGAAATGCCCATTGCGTATGCGGCGATGATCATGCCTTCGATCAGGATATGCGGGTTATAGCGAATGATGTCGCGATCCTTGAATGTGCCCGGTTCGCCTTCATCGGAATTGCATACGAGGTACTTTGCCCCGGGAAACGACCGCGGCATGAAGCTCCATTTGAGGCCGGTCGGAAAACCCGCGCCACCACGACCTCGCAGTGCCGATTTTCTCACTTCAGCGATTACATCCTCAGGCTTTACGTTTTCCTTGAGGATTTTCCTGAGTGCCGCATATCCGCCACGTGACTCATAGTCCTTGAGACGCCAATTGCTGCCGTCCAGGCCACTGAGAATAATGGCATCGGGACCGTAATCGAGGAGTTTGGCAGATGCTGTCGTCACTTCAACTCCTCAATAAGTGCATCGAGTTTCTCGTTCGACATGAAGCTACACATACGTTTGTTGTTAACCAGAAGGACCGGTGCGTCGCCGCAGGCACCCATACACTCACCTTCCACCAGCGTGAAATTGCCGTCAGGCGTGGTTTCCCGCCAGTCTACGCCGAGCTTTTTCTTCAGATATTCAGCCGCGTCAACGCCGCCAGACAGCGCGCAGGGCAAATTGGTGCATACCGTAATCTTGCACTTGCCCGCTGGCTTCAGGTTGTACATGTTGTAAAAGGTCGCCACCTCGTAGACGGCGATGGTGGGCATTCCAAGATATTTCGCCACATCTTCCATGACTGCACTCGAAAGCCAGCCATGTTGGTCCTGCGCGATCGTCAGTGCAGCCATCACCGCAGACTGTTTCTGGTCGGCGGGGAATTTCGCGATCTCGCGATCAATCCTGCGTTTGGAGTCATCCGAAATGAGCGCCACTGTACTCATCGATCAATTTCCCCGAATACGATGTCTTGTGTACCAATGATGGTCACCACGTCCGCAATCATGTGGCCACGGGACATTTCATCCAGGGCAGCCAGATGGGGAAAACCCGGTGCACGAATCTTCAGCCTGAACGGCTTATTGGCGCCATCGGAAACCAGATAGATACCGAATTCGCCTTTCGGGTGCTCAACCGCTGCATAGGTTTCGCCCGGTGGTACGTGAAAACCCTCCGTAAAGAGTTTGAAGTGATGGATCAACTCTTCCATATTTGACTTCATGTTCTCACGTGATGGCGGGGCAAACTTGTGGTCATCGCTGATGACTGGTCCCGGATTCTTGCGCAACCATTCCACACACTGCTTGATGATCTTGTTCGACTCGCGCATTTCCTGAATTCGTACCAGATAGCGGTCGTATGAATCGCCATTGGTACCAATCGGAATATCAAAGTCCAACTCTCCGTAAACCTCGTACGGTTGCTTCTTGCGCAGATCCCAGGCGATGCCGGAGCCCCGCAACATCGGGCCGGTGAAGCCCAAATTCTGCGCACGTTCGGGTGTGACCACGCCAATGCCGACCAGCCGCTGCTTCCAGATACGGTTGTCCGTCAGCAAGGTCTCGTAGTCGTCGATGTAGCCGGGAAAACGCTTTGTAAAGTCATCTATAAAATCCAGCAACGAGCCCTGCCGGTTCTCGTTCATTTTGGCAATCGACGCAGCATTGCGTCCGTGTGTAACCGTGTACTGCGGCATGCGCTCCGGCAAATCTCTATAGACGCCGCCGGGACGGTAATAAGCGGCGTGCATACGCGCACCTGAGACCGCTTCGTACGTATCCATCAAGTCTTCACGCTCACGGAAGGCGTACAGGAATACGGTCATTGCCCCCACGTCGAGCGCATGGGCGCCTAGCCACAACAAGTGATTCAAAACCCGGGTGACTTCGTCAAACATGACGCGAATGTACTTGGCGCGCTGCGGCACCTTGACGCCGGTAAGATTTTCGATCGCCATTACATAGGCGTGCTCATTGACCATCATCGATACGTAATCGAGACGGTCCATGTACGGCAGATTCTGAATATAGGTACGCGTTTCCGCGAGTTTTTCGGTCGCGCGGTGCAACAACCCAATATGCGGATCTGCACGCTGTACTACCTCGCCATCGAGCTCAAGCACGAGCCGCAGGACACCGTGCGCAGCGGGATGCTGCGGCCCGAAATTCATGGTGTAGTTCTTGATTTCGGCCACGATTATTTCCGCTCCGCGTAATGGTCTTCACGGATTACGCGCGGCACGATTTCGCGGGGCTCAATTGTCACCGGCTGATAAACGACTCGCTGTTGCTCTGGGTCGTAGCGCATTTCCACGTTACCCGTGACAGGGAAATCCTTCCGGAAGGGATGACCAACGAAGCCATAGTCGGTCAGAATCCGCCTCAAATCAGGATGCCCATTAAACACGATTCCATACAGGTCAAATGCCTCGCGTTCATACCAGTTGGCTGACGACCATATGTCATTGACGGTGTCTACCATCGGAAACTCATCGTCCACGCAAAAGCAACGCACCCTCAATCGCCAGTTGTGCTGAATGGACAGGAGCTGATACACCACTGCAAACCGGGAGCCGTCCCAATTGTCCGCATAACCTTCGAAGTCCATGCCCGCCGCATCGATCAATTGGCTAAAAGAGAGGGAGGGGTCATCGCGCAACGTCATCATCACCCGGATGAGATCGGCAGCCTTTAGCTCAAGGATCAATTCGTTGGTATCGACAAATACCCTCGTCGCGCGCGCGCCGAGCACCAATTCAACACTTGCCTTCAGCCTTTCGAGTTTTGGAGACATTGTCTAACGGGCAATCGTATTGGTGCGCTTGATTTTGTTTTGCAACTGAATTAATCCATACAACAGCGCTTCGGCAGTCGGCGGGCAACCTGGAACGTAGATATCGACGGGCACGATGCGGTCGCAGCCCCGAACGACAGAATAAGAATAGTGGTAATAGCCTCCGCCGTTGGCGCAGGAACCCATCGAGATTACCCAGCGTGGCTCGGCCATCTGGTCGTAGACCTTGCGCAGCGCCGGCGCCATCTTGTTACAAAGCGTTCCGGCCACAATCATTACGTCCGACTGGCGGGGACTCGGCCGGAAGACAATACCAAAGCGGTCTAAATCGTAGCGCGATGCGCCCGCATGCATCATTTCGACGGCGCAGCAAGCGAGTCCAAACGTCATGGGCCACATCGAACCAGTGCGGGCCCAGTTGATCACGCTGTCGACTGACGTAGTCACAAATCCTTGTTGCGAAACGCCGCCTTCAGGCATGGTGTTCCTCCAAGTTGGTGCGAACTTTCATGAACTCAGCTTCCATGCACTCTAAAAATGAATTTGTCCCACGTTCACGCTACGTAACATCCACAATTTTCTGCTCCGGTATCAATCCACCATGACACCGAGCTCTTACTCCCAATCAAGCGCGCCCTTTTTCCATTCGTAGACAAAGCCGATGACCAGAATACCGAGAAATACCATCATTGCCCAAAAGCCGGGCCAGCCAAGCTCCTGCAACACGATGGCCCAGGGAAAAAGGAATGCAATCTCCAGATCAAACAGGATGAACAATATTGCGACGAGGTAATAACGCACATCGAACTTCATGCGCGCGTCTTCAAACGCCTCGAAGCCGCACTCGTATGGAGAGAGTTTTTGTGCATAGGGCCGATCATGGCCCAGCACCATACTCAGCACTTTGGTGCCGATGATCGGCAGCACACCAATGGCAGCGCCGACAATTATAAAAATCAGGATGGGGAAGTAGTTTTCGAGCATTTTTAAGAGTGCCGCGCTGATATCAACGCGAGTAGCAACGTTTCATCCCGTATTTGTCTTCCCTGAGTTGATCTGGAACAAACCAAGAATCTTGACGCTCGATTTTCGCATACTGGTGCCGACGAAGAGACTCGAACTCTTACGCATTTCTGCACTGCCCCCTCAAGACAGCGTGTCTACCAATTCCACCACGACGGCAATGATGCGAGACTCAATTTTACTTTGAATTTACTTTGGAATTTGCTGTGGCGCAGGTTTTTGCGAATCTGTGCCAGCCGGCGCAGTTCCCGGTACGGGAATTGAAGCAGCGCTTCCCTCTTTAGCCGGTGCCGACTGCATCACGCCGCCCCCCATTACGCCGCTGCCGGACTTGGGCGCATAAAAATACGTTAGCCCCAAGCTTGTGGTAAAGAAAAGGCCCGCACAAACTGCCGTCGACCGCGACAGGAAATTCGCTGCGCCGGAGGAGCCAAACAGGCTGCCTGCCGAGCCAGTGCCAAACGCGGCCCCCATGTCGGCGCCCTTACCGTGTTGCACCAGTACCAACACGATGATCGCAATCGCCAAAATCACATGAATCGTCAAAATAGTATTTAACAACATGACACTTTTCCCTTAACTTTAACCACGCGATCTGCAAAGCGAAACTAAACTAAAGCGCTTTCCAGATACCCAAAAACTCTTCGGCAACAAGCGATGCACCGCCTATCAATCCACCATCGATATTCTGCATCGAGAATAATTCGGCGGCATTGGATTTCTTTATACTCCCACCGTACAAGATCGACAAGTTGCGACCAACATCCGCATCTAGCGCGGCAACTTGACTGCGCAGAAACGCATGAACTTCCTCCGCCTGCGCAGGTGACGCCGTTTTTCCGGTGCCAATCGCCCAGACAGGCTCATAAGCCAAAATAGAGCCAACCATTTTTTGCACGCCGTGTAACTCAATTACCGCGCGCAACTGCCGCCAAACCACCTCTTCCGTGCTGCCGCTCTCTCGCTCCGCAAGCGATTCTCCGACACAAACTACCGGAGTCAAGCCAGATTCACGGGCCCTTCCAAATTTTTCTGCCCCTGACGCATCGGTCTCACCAAAAATAGCCCGCCGTTCCGAGTGCCCAACGAGCGTGTATCGTGCACCAAACTCAGCAACCATGGCCGCCGAGATTTCCCCGGTGTAGGCACCAGCTTGCATGCGACTGACATCCTGCGAGCCCCAACCGATGGTTGACCCGGACAATGCCTGCCGCACTTGACCAAGATATGGGGCTGGCACACAGATCCCACAACTGGCACCTTGCTTTGCGCTGACACCATCTTTCAAAGCGGCCAACAGCAGCGCATTGGTTGCGAGGCTGCCATTCAACTTCCAGTTACCAATGACGAAGCGTTCGCGCAAGGCAAAAATTCCTGAAATTCGCAAAGCGTTCGATTATAGCTTGTAACGCGACGCTTGGTAAACAGTGATTCTCATCTCGCAATTGCAATATGTCCGACATCCTGCTGTCACGCGCGGGCGGTAATCTTGTGGATCATGCAGGGCCTCCTCCCACCGATCACCACGTTCTCGGTGAATTTCCTTGGTGGACATTCAGCGGCATCGTGCAAACGATGCCGCTTTTTTTCTTGGATGGAAAGTCGCTCGAGGGACTTTGTGCAACCCGCATTTGTGGCTCGTTGTTTGCCTGCCTGCAAGGTATGTCACTGAAACATCACGCAACCGCAATTCGATTGCAATAGCAAACGCATAACCTTGTGCTGAGACTGACTGAGCGGCCGACCTGCCAACATCGAGTGGGGCGGGTCGGCCCTGAGGGCATGTTTGCCCGCGCTATCTAAAGAGCAGAAGGCTGATCACCAATCTCGGCGTGATCGAGTAGCCGCAGCTTGGACATGTAGTGGCGATCCAGGCGCCAATCACCGATCACCCCCATCGCCAGCACAAATTCGGCGTGATCGAGCTCGTAAAGTTTGGTAAATGAAAACCCCGAGCCGGTCTCCAGCGCAACCGCTAATTCCAGCAACGTTGCCGTTGGACTTGCATCGGGATGCTTGGCGACGTACTTGGCGACTTTCTTGATGTTGTTCATTGGAATTCTCTGCAGAAATTGGTCCGGAATAGGTTAAAACGCAATTTGGTGCCGCGCAACAAACGGCTGCAAAGCTTACACGCAATTAGCTATAAAAAACTGCGGCAGCCGAATCAAAAAACAAATATTTCCAGCAACAAAACTGTCACATCGTCGCCCGCCGCAAAGGCGCAGCTGATTGGACACATTGACATCCAATTTCCGCACAACTCTCATGTCACCAACGTGAGTCGGCGCTGGTCGAGACGCACGCGGGCGAACTGAAGATCATCACCTGGCAGGATATTCATGCACTTGTCACCGATATCGCGAAGGCAGACGAGACTCAAGCTAGGGTGCCGGTACGGGCCTGATTCAAAGGTAGTCGGGACAGACTGCCGTGCGCAAACTCGGTCGAAACTCATCATCGCGGATGCGGTTCGTAATCCACCAGACCGCTGCCTTGCGCATGCTCAAATCCTGCTCTTCGCCAAGCAAAAGCAACGACGCCGCACGACCGAGCGTAGGCTGGTGCCCAACGATCAATACCGTCTGGCGATTGTCAGGCCAGCCTGCCGCATGCAGCACCTGCGTGGCGTCCGCCCCCATGGCCAACGCTGGCACAATCACCACCTTGCGTCCAAGCGCCTCGGCGGTTTCGCGTGCGCGCGTCGCGGGACTCGCCAACACTTTTACGCTATCGGGGAGATGGCGTTCCAGCCAGACTGCCATGAGCGCCGCTTGCTTACGGCCTTTGCCCGTCAAGCGCCGCCCGCTGTCGGCTTCGCTGTCAATCGTTACCGGAGCGGCGTCGGCGTGGCGCCAGAGAATGAGGTCCATGGCCGACAAAATAGCGCAGCCGCATGACCATCAGGTGACAACTTTTTGACGCGCCAACGAATGGAAACTTCTCAAAACCTAATTCCAGTTCGTGGCGAGCTTGTCGAACCATGAACGGGCCACATTGAATCAATGACTTGCATCCATGTTCTTCGACAGGCTTGTACAGGACGCGCGTGGGGCTTCTAGATGTTCCCAATATGCAGACCGCCATTTATTGGGCCTCACGAGCGCATTTCCTGCTGCAAGGCGCGCCAGCGCTGGCGTTAACAAAAAAAATGCCTCACTGGCAGACACCAGCACCTCGCGCTGACAAAGTTTCACTCCCTGCGACGAAAGAAAACCAGCCAAGCCGCGACAAGGGTAAACGTCGCAACCATCGCTACAACGATCCAGAATCCGAAGGGGTCCTGGGCAAGCGGAACACCGCCGACATTCATGCCGAACAAGCCAGCGAGGATATTGATCGGCAGCGCCAACACCGTCACGATCGTCAGAACATAGAGACTTCGATTGTTCTGTTCGGCAACCTGGGCTGCGATCTCTTCCTGTAGCAGCTTGATTCGTTCCTGCAATGTCGCGATATCGTTGATGGCAACCGAAAACTCTTCAGTCGATTGCCGCAATTCCTGAACGTCGTTTTCTGCAATCCAATCGGGTGGTTTATGCAGTAACCGAAACAACGCTGCCGGCTCCGGCGCCAGCAGTCGTTGCAAACGCACCAGCACGCGTCGCAACTGGCCAAGATTGGCCCGACGTTGCTCGACCTTGCCAGCCAGCAGCTTATCCTCGATCTCATCCACCTGGGCAATCGAGCGGCGGACAATTTCCATCAGCACATCGCCCTGATCACGCAGCAGATGTACCAGCAACTCGACCGTTGAGTGAAACCGCTCACCGGTTTTCACAGAGGCGCGAAGTTTGTCGACTGAACGCAGCGGTTTACTGCGTGTGCTGATCAGCAGGCGCGGCCCTACGCTCATCCAGAGCGTGGAGATATGCGAAGCGTCGAATGAAAAATCGTAGAGAACGTCGTTGAGTACGGCAATCAAATTGTCGTCGGCGTAGTCAATGCGCGAAGAACGCGTACCTTCTCGCAACGACTCAAAAAATAGCGGCGAGAGACTGAAGTTCTGTTGGAGCCAACGCTCGGTTGCAGCATTGGACAAGTTACAGTGCAGCCACATAAACGCGCCGTCGCTCGCATCGCGCTTTTCTCGCATCCAAGCCAGTGCTTCCTCGGAGTCTAGTGCGTGCGCGACCATACCAGGTGAGAACGCGAATCCACAAATAAGCCCCGTTGGGTCGGAGCCGTAAGTTGGTTGGGGAGAAGTCATAACGAATTGGCTCTCGAGTAATTTTGGCTTTGCCCACTTCGGGAGATAAATGCGAATTTACGCGGAGAGTATATCCAGATCATTGAACCCAGATTGTCCATTAGGGCACGCGATGATGGCGAGGGTATTTTCGAGACAGTTGGCACGCTCGTGAGGAGTTCATAGCACCGCTATGGACGACGAAGGAGCGTGACAAATGTCCGAAAATAACCCGCCAGCACCCGTGCAGCACCGAAGGTGCGCCTAATGGATAATCTGGGTTGAAGCAAACGACGGCGTGATTACGAAGAACGACGCTGGTACTGTCGGGCTGTAAATCGGGGGTCTGGATAGGATTGCAGGCAGTTGATTGGCCTCCGGTAACTTCGGAGGCCAATTCAGCGACTGCCCAAAGGGTTTACTTCGCGCCCTGCCGGAACGGAAGCCGCTGTCACAATTTTTGCGCGCAGCGTCTGTATCTTCTGTACTCCCACCACTCTTCCCGATTCTGCGGCGTTGGTCACCACGTGAATATTCTCGCCACCATAAATCTTCCCGAAAATACGCACCCGTTCCCCAGCATCTTTCGCCTTCCCCGTGCTGAAGATCTTGCGATCGTTTTTCAGCCGATATATGACGTACTCACTGGCGCGGTGCTGGCGTTCGAGGCTCTCACCAGAATGAAAGCAAACCCAGAAACAGGATTTCCGCGCAATCTGCTGGACGCCGCACGCGCGAGCGGCAACTTGATGCAGTTAAATGAAATGCTTTCTGTGATGGCAGTGGCGGAATTTTCAGCAGCAAAGCTGCCGGGTTTGCTGTTTGTCAACGTGTCTCCGGGCGCGATCCCGAAAGCAAACACGTCCTCAGGCATTTTTGCTGACAACTATCCGGCCTGGCGGATACCTGCGGATCGCATCGTCATTGAATTGACCGAAGACGAACCGCTGCTCGACTATCAGGCGATGCGCGAGTCGCTGATTTTTTTTCGTGATCGCGGCTTCACCATTGCGCTGGATGATTTTGGTGAAGGGTTTTCCAGCCTGCGGCTTTGGACCGAGATTAAGCCAAGCTTTGTAAAAATTGATCGCCACTTCATCAATGGCGTGCACACAGACTTCCTGAAGCAACAATTCATTGAGGCATTTGTGCGTGTTGCAGCGAGATGCGGTGTCTCCCTGATCGCGGAGGGAATTGAATCTTCCGCAGAGCTCGCGACACTCAGAGACCTCGGCATACGTTTCGGCCAAGGCTATTTTCTCGGCCGCCCATCAGTTGCGTCGCACTGGACTACTGGCACGCCCGACGCCGGACGATGGCTGGCAGACCCGTGTCATTTCGAAGTCGGGCAGAAGAAAACCAGAACCGTAATCGATCTCATCAAGAACGTCGTTTCGTTGGATATCGAGCAATCCGTCGAACAAGCGTTCGAACGATTTGAGGCGGATTCAGACCTGAAACTATTGCCCGTAACACGGGGAAATACCCAAGTGGTGGGATTGATCTCTCGCTACCGCCTGATTAGCGATTTTGCAAAGCTTTACCGGCGCGAACTCAACGGCAGGAAACGCTGTACATCGGTAATGGATCGCTCCGCCGTGGTCGTTCCGGCAGAGATGTCGTTCAGCGATGCTGCCCGCTTGGTTGGTCTTGCGGCGAGTGAAACCAGCCACGAAGGGTTTGCCGTCATCAAGTCTGGCGAATATGCGGGCATCTGCGAAACCAAAAGCCTGATGTTCGAAATTACCCAGTCCGAGATGCGCGCAGCACGTTATGCCAATCCCCTCACTTTTTTGCCGGGCAACGTACCGATTGATGAGCGAATCGCAGCCATGCTGACGCGCCAGGAGGCTTTTGTTGTCTGCTACGCAGACTTGGACAACTTCAAACCGTTCAATGATAGCCAGGGCTATTTTGCAGGTGATGAAATCATCAAATTCACGGCAGATTTGCTGTTGCGATACGCGGATATGGAAAGAGATTTCGTTGGCCATATCGGTGGCGACGATTTTGTGGTCCTGTTCAGATCACCCGACTGGCATGCTCGCTGCTGCTCGCTCATCGCCGACTTCGACAAAAGCATCAAACGTTTCTATTCCGCAGAGGAGCTGGATCAGCGCTCGTTTCGCGCGCGCAATCGACGAGGGCAACTTATTTCGTTTCCCCTGCTTTCGATCTCGCTCGGTGTGATCTGCGTACCCCAAACGCACGATGCGAGTTTGCTCGACGTATCGGCTGCGGCGGCAAATGCCAAATGTCATGCGAAACGGCAAGTCGGCAGCGCATTGTTCGTGGAACGGCGCGAACTATTCGGTGTGCGGGCATCCCAAGGAGAAACCTTCAAGTTCAAGGTTGAATGACGCTTTTCCCGACCGCCATCAACCCTTATGTTTGTTGCAGCAAATGTTCAGCGGGCAGCATCAAAAATTTGAAACTCAAGTACTGGCGGGGTGCCTGGCGGCATTTGGGCCGACCAAGCCTACCAGCGCTTGTTGTTGATGCCCATACGGGCGGACATCCACACCTCTGCGCCACCACAACTAACTTGCGGGCGTTGCCTGTGATTGCATAACGGGGCCAGAACTTGTCACATGCTCAAGCAACAGCAAATCGTCGCGCCGTGCTGACATCTGCTTGCCATCAGCGCTAAGGAAAGTTGATCGTCCCGTGCGCAGCAGCTCTTCGTCATCGACCAAGCCGTAGTGCGGACGCGAATATCCCCTGTTGCGCCAGTTCAGCAGCAGGGCCATCCGCAGTTCTTTTTGTATCTTCTGTGCAATGCTCATGTCAGTGCGCGCTGGCATGAGCCGAACGCGTCGTTGTGGATGGAGATTGAAGTTTGCACGACCGAGACTTTAATTTCGTGACAGCGGCACAAAGAGGCGACCAGCTTTGCTGTCAAGGTCGATGCGGCGGGTCTTGCCGTCGGCACCACGCCCACCGCGCCCACAACCGGGACCACTTCTCTCAAATTTTCGGTGTTCTCCTGGACACTTCATTGAGAAAGCTTTTTCATCTGATATAGCGCGACGCCTAAATCCAATGCTGGCAGGCGGATGTAGCCGTACTTCAGTTTGACACCTCTACAAGGCTTGCAATCGAGTTCAGTCGAACACCCGATTGCTGCGAATACAAGGGGGAAGATGAGGATTGCTGACATGCGCGGAGGTTAATTTCCGAATGTGACAATACGTTTTCAAAGGCGCTAACTTTCTGCCCGTCAGCGCGTGCAAACGCGGGCTAGTCTGAAGTTCCGCCGCCCAGCAAGCAAATTAAACTTACACGACAAGCACTTGGCATGATATTGGCGTTCCGGTTCCTGTCTACAATTTGATTTGTTTGAGCAACTCCAAGGCGCGTTGTTGCGTTGCGCTAGGTGTGGTGGTGATGTTGAAACACGGCGCATCCGGTCCGGCGTTGGGGGTGCGGCAGGTATTTCGCACAATGGTGGCAAGTTCGGCAAGCAAGGTCGCAAAGCTGTGCACCGGTGTGCCGTCGTCGAGCATGTGGCTTCTCACCTTGGTGAGCGCCGCCTTCGATCTTTTGGCCGGTGCGACCGGATCTCGCGTGGTCTTGGCAAGTTGGTCGGTGTCGGCAAACATCAATTCGCGCCAAGCCTCGCGCAGGTGCCACTCCACGTAGTAGGCGAGCATGCACAGAAAGATGTGCGCGCGTACCCGGTCAGCCGTTCGGTGATGGATCGGTCGTATCTTCAGGTCCATCGTCTTGAGCGAACGAAACGCCCGCTCTACCTGAGCCAGCGACTTATAGTTGCGTACACAATCGGGCGCATCCATCTCAACGACCGGTACTGACGTGCGGAAGATATAGAGGCCGTCCAGCGCCGCCTCGGCGGCGATGCTATCCGGCTTTCGCGCGAAGGTGAAGGTGGTGTCGCCGATGGCCAGCTCGACATGCTTGGCGACCTTGTACTGGTTGACAACCCGGCCCACCTGCACACCGATCTTGTCTTGGCCGCTGAGCTTGCCGGCATCCACCCGCACCTTGATCTTCGCCAGATTCTTCTCGGTCGCGGCGAGCAATTCTTCGCGCTTGTACGCGCGCAACTTGGCCAGCTCCGGGTTGCGGCAGGCCACCAGTCGCTCGTCCGGATAGTCCGGCGAACTCAGTTCGGCCAGATTGCGCTCGTCGAACAGGCCCAGCTGCAGCTGCCCCTGCTCGACCAGCGCGCGGATCGAAGCGCTCTTGAGCGCCGTGATCCAGCCGATGCCCTCGATTGCCTGCATCTCGTCGATGGCTTTCTGGGAGATCATGCCGCGGTCGCCGACCATGACCATCCGCGCGATCCCGAACTGATCGCGCAGACGCTCGACCTCGGGCATAAACGTCTTGCTGTCAGCGGTATTACCTTCGTGAACCGACACGGCCACCGGGCAGCCGCGCGCATCGGTGAGCAAGCCGTAGTTGACCTGCAGCAGGCCCTTCTTGCCATCGCGGTTGTAGCCGAGCTTGGCCAATGGGCAGGTGCTGCCCTCGAAATAGCTTGACGACAGGTCGTAGAGCACCAACTCACCGGGGCTAAGGTGACGCGTAGCGAGCTTCTTCTGGATCGCGTCCTGGCGGAGAAGCAACCAGTCCATGGCCGCGTACAGGTCGTCCTCATTGGCATCGGCTACGCCGAAGTCATCGGCCAGGGTGGTGGTGTGCCACTGGCGTGTGGTGGCAAGCTTGGTGTGTGGCGCGACGATGCGTGAGGCGACCATCGCCAGCACCAGATCACGTTCGCGGCAGGGTTTGGCAGCCACCAGCGACGCAAAGTCCAGACGCTGCATGGCCGCAGCAACGGCTTCAACGTGGCCGTGGGCGCGTGAGGCAATTACCTCGAAGCACTGT
>Ga0163144_10002098_pt1 | contig 46560 bp, 40 predicted proteins | sample OliLak19BULKMAT1_FD_123175 | JGI IMG/M metagenome (GOLD analysis project Ga0163144, IMG submission 123175) | Freshwater microbial mat bacterial communities from Lake Vanda, McMurdo Dry Valleys, Antarctica - Oligotrophic Lake LV.19.BULKMAT1 | ecosystem: Environmental > Aquatic > Freshwater >... | reverse complement strand
CAGCTGTTCCATCAGCCAGCGGCATCCAGGGCACGACGGGTCGATCTCGGGGGGCGCCACTGCATGGTGTCATCGGCCCGAAATGGCGCTTCCAGGCCTCCTACCCCCCGTGAACGCGTACCGGACAGCCTCTCGAACGGATTGAACATCACAGACCGGTAGCCCGATCTGGGCGCCGTCTGCGAGCTTGGTTTTGCGCTTCATCCAAGCGAACACCTGAGGAGACGCGCTACCGACCAAGTCGTCCAGGTCGTCGACACCGCGATGCGTCGACAGGATTCGGCTCTCCACGAGCCGGCTGGTGGCCTCTCTGAAACTCCCTCCGAACGCGCGGATGTAGTCCTCGCCGTGGAAGCGCGTGGCTTGATCTGTACTCGCAACGCTCTTGACCCAGGAGCGCTCGAGCCACAGCGGTCGGCTGGCGTGGACATATTGAGCTGCGCTGCACCAGGGGTAAGACCATGGCGCCCGGACCAACCCGGCCTTGACAGCGTTGTGGTCGATGTAGCGCACAAGGGTACGTCGATACGCGAGCGAAGTAACCGGCTTGGAGAAGAAGCGTCCTCGCACTAGCGTTCCGTCTCGCTTGTGTCTGCGGTTGAAGTAGCGAGAGTACTCGTTCTGCGACCGACGTAAGGCCTCGGACAGTTCGCCCACTGGGCTCCGAACGAGCAAGTGGAAGTGTGTCGTGAGGATGCACCAGGAGTGCAACTCGATCCGCCCCCGGCGGACTTCGCGGGCCAGCCTCGAGAGAAAGAAGCGGATGTCGTCGCGGTCTTCGAAGAGCGGGCGCTTGGCGAGGCCGCGGTTGATGACGTGATGCCACGAACCGGGCAGGTCTTGTCGGGAGTGTCGAGCCATGAGATGTCTACTTCATGACTCGCGGTCAAGGAACGGGTTGCGGGAAAACGGGTAGAAGTGGTGCGACTCCGTATCGACTCCGTATCGCTAAGACAAGCGCGGCCCTGCAGCGGCTACCCGGGTACGCTCGAGCGTCGCGAGCGCCGGCGCGAGCGCGTCCTCACCGAGCTGGCCCGCGTACCAGAAGTAGCGCTGCAACACGAGCAGCTCGAGGGCCGACTCGTGATGCGGGTCGCGGAATTGCTCGATCCACGCGTTGGCGTTGCGCACGATACGCTCGGCGCCGTCGACGTCCTCGGTCCAGCGCCCGAGGACCTCGTCGAGGTCCGCGAGGTCCGGGCGCACCTCGACGTAGTGCACACCCGGCACGAGCCGACCCTCCATGAACCACGTTTCTTTTGTGGGCCGCGGCATGACACACAAGCAGTTCGACGAGAAGACCCACTTCAAGTTCGTCGCGACGTCGTAACCCTCGAGCGAGAGCACGAAACGAAATCCGAGCTGCACAGGCACGGACAGGAACCCGCGGTGCCAGCGCGCGACGTCCGGCAGGGAATCCGTCCGCCCGAAGTCACAGCGCGGGTGCTCGAACCAATCCTCGACGATCTGCCGCCGGTGCTCCTGGTGCCCTTTGCCGCGCCAGACGATCTGTGGCCGCTTCGCGCGATGCGGCTCGGTGTCGACGACGAATCGGTAGTGCCGCTGCTTGTTGAGCTTCAGGAGAATCGACATGCCGCTCGCCTCGTCGACGCGGCGCGCCTTGACGATCGTCGGCTCCGACGGCGGGGTCGTGTCGTCGCCGAAGCGGTAGGCGAGGCGCAACCCGCGCGGCAGTCGACGGAGGCTCGCGTCGAGGTCGAACCAATACCGACTCTGGCGCGACAAGCGCAGCAGGGGCAAATCATCCGCGCCAGGGCCGACCTCGAACGGCGCTCGGAGGCGGTTGTAGTAGTCGAGCCGCTCGCGAGTCGAGGCCGAGAGCTCGTCGCCGAGGGTCTCCACGAGCCGCCGGCCTTGGGCCCGCCGGATGGGGCCAGGCGTCGCGAGGCGGCCAAGATGAGCGAAAAGATCGCTCGCTCGTTCCTGAAAGGGGGTACGCGCTGACTTTTGGGCCATCTCGTGCCGCGCAAGGGGACGACCCGCGACTTCACCCGAGCCCCGAGGCGCGGGGCCGGGTGGGCGGCCCGCGGACAGAGGATAGCAGCTGGGCGGGTCAGGTTCAGCGATCCGCGCTGTGTGTCGATCTACGGGCGGGGCCCCGGAGCCCTCACGCGCCCATCCAGATCCCCATGAAGATCCAGGCACCGCCTACACACGGCTCGACGCTCCCGTCGACACACCGCTCGCCGCTCCCGTTGGGGCCCGCCGATGCCTCGCCGACCGCGCCGCGCAGCTCGAGCGCGGTCCTCTCGCCCAGCGACGCCACGCGGCCTCGCCCGACGCTGGTCGAGCGAATGGACGTGCGTTTCTATCCCGGCGCCACGAAGAATTGGGACGACGAGCGTTTCCGCGACGCCATCCTCGCGGTGCTGCGGCCCGAGGACGAGCTGCTCGACCTCGGCGCTGGCGCGGGGATCGTCGCGGCGATGAACTTCCGCGGCGCGGCCCAGAGAGTGTGCGGGATCGACCTCGATCCGCGGGTGACGGAGAACCCTTTCCTCGACGAGGGGCGGGTCTCCGACGGCAGCCGCATCCCTTACCCGGATCACAGCTTCGACGTCGTCATCTCGGACAACGTGCTCGAGCACCTCGACGAGCCACTCGCGGTCTTCCGCGAGGTCTCACGCGTGCTGCGTCCCGGTGGTCGTTTCCTCTTCAAGACGCCCAACGCGACCCACTACATGCCGTTGATCGCGCGCTGCACGCCGCACGCTTTCCACCGCGCGGTGAATCGCCTGCGCGGACGCAACGGCGACGACACGTTCCCGACGCGTTATCGCGCAAACTCGCCGCGCGCGCTGCGCAGACTCGCGCGAGGGGCGGGCCTCGACCTCGTGCGCGTCGAGCGTGTCGAACACCGCCCCGAGTACCTGAGGCTGCACCCGTTGACCTATGCGCTGGGCCTCGCGTACGAGCGGTTGGTCAACCTGCACGAGGTCTTCGCGCCGCTGCGGGTCGTCCTCTTGGGCGAGATGCAGAAGCCCGGGGTCGCCATAGCGATCGCGACGGCGACCGCTGCGCCCGACACCGTGTACGCTCGCGCCGCCTGAGCACACCCGTGCGCGCGACTCGCGGCGCTCACGCCGGCGAGGCGTCGCGAGCCCCTGCGCGCGGCGCTTCGTAGGGCGCGCCATGCGGCAACGGGTCGGGCACCTCCGCGTATCGCGCGACCTCCGCGAAAAACGAGTCGAAGTTCTTCGTCAAGTGACCGATCAAGACGTCGGTCAGGTCGGTCCGTTGTTCGGGGTGCTGCTTCAGGAACTGTCCGAAGCGGAAATCCGTGTCGTAGAAAGCGTACACGAGGCGCCGCATCGGCTCGATCTGGCGCCGGAAGGCCGCGCCGTACTCTCGGAAGCGCGCGGCGCGCGTGTCATCCGCGGCGAGCGCCGCGTGCACGGCGTCGCCCGCCATCACGCCGCTCATCAGCGCGAAGTAGACCCCGGACGAAAACACAGGGTCGAGGAAGGCGAAAGCGTCGCCTGCGAGCACGAGCCCGTCCATCGCACAGTGTTGCGAGCGGTACGAGAACTCCGAGGTAACGCGGAGCTCGTCGATGCGCACGCCAGGGGCGAGGCGCTCTGCCATCCACGGTTGCCGCGCGACCTCGCGCTCGAAGATCTCGCCCAGGTCTTTCGTGTCGTGGAACAGCGTGTCCTTATCGGCGACGACGCCGACGCTCACGACGTCGTCGGGCAGCGGGATGTACCAGAACCAGCCCTTCTCGGGCAGGTACACGACCATCGTCGAGCCCTCGTCGAGGCCCTCCGCGCGCTTGGCGCCGCGGAAGTACGTCCAGATCGCCATCTTCTTGAGCTTGGCGTCAGGCACACGCCACCCGAGGCGGCTCTGCGCGAAGGTGTCGCGCCCCGTGGCGTCGATCGTGATAGGCGCGCGCAGCTCGAGCGGTGTACCGGCCGCATCCACCGCGCGCACGCCGACGACGGCGCCGCTCGGGTCCTGGATCAGCTCGCGTGCGCGGGTCTCTTCGAACAGCGTCGCGCCAGCGCATTGCGCGTTGTCGCGCAGGAGCTTGTCGAAGTCCTCGCGGACCACTTGCCACGTGCGCGATCGCGGATGATCGGTGTGCTGGAAAAAATAGAACGCCTTCGAGACGTTGCCGGCGGTGCCGACGAATTGCACGGCGTACTTCGGGAACGAGAAGCTGCTCTTCTCGACAGCCTCGACGAGGCCGAGTCGATCGAGCGCGTCCCAGCAGTGCGGGATCAACGATTCGCCGACGCTGTAACGGCGGCGCGGCGTGCGCTCGAGCAAGGCGACCCGCCGACCGTGTTCCGCGAGCACCGCGGCCGCGGCGCAGCCTGCAGGCCCGGCCCCGATGACGAGGGCGTCGTAGTCGTGTGTGTTCGGTTGGCTCATCGGACCTCTGGCTCAGCGGACGTCTGGCTCAGCGGACCTTTAGAGGTTCGTCGCTGCCGTATGCGCGGACGCGGATACGCGCCGTCGACGTGCCCGGCGGCGGGCAGCACAGCACCAGTCTCACCTCTCGTGCGCCGGGGCAGGCGTTCTCTCCAGGGAAGATCTCCCCGGGCGACCGCCGCGAACGGCATCGAGAAGCGCGGCTTCGGCTCCTTACCCTCGCGATACCGAATCGTGGCGCTCGGTCGCACGATTCCCAGCTCGCTTGCATCCATTCGCGACGGTCGAGCGAGTCTCTCGATGGCGAGTTCGGGCCCCCGCCCGTGCCGCGCCACATGTCCATCGGCCGCGGGCCCGCGCCTCGCGGCCGGGTCGGCCTCCCTGCAATCCGCGACTGCGACTCGAATGATCCTGCCCTTCACGCTGCTCTGTCTCGCCACTCCCTCATTCGGAATCGCGAGCTCGCTCCCCCTCGGAACCCAGCCCCCGTCGACGGATCCGGCGCCCGCGTCCGCGCGCGGCGAGGCCGGCCTCGAGTGGCCTCAATGGCGCGGCCCGAACCGCGACGGTCGGGTCGGCGGGACGCCGTGGCCGACCCAACTCGGGGCGGAGAACCTCGTCACGGCGTGGAAAGTCGAGGGTCTCGGAGAGAGTTACGCGACGCCGATCGTCTCGGCCGACACCGTCTTCACCGTCGGCACGGAACGCAAACGCGACGAGGTCGTGACCGCCTACGACCGGCGCACCGGCGCGAAGCGCTGGGAGGTGCGCTGGGAGGGCGCGATGAGCGTGCCGTTCTTCGCCGCGAAAAACGGCTCGTGGGTGCGCTCGACCCCCGCGTACGACGGCGCGACGCTGTACGTCGGCGGGATGCGCGATGTGCTCGTCGCCCTCGACGCGGCGACCGGCGAAGAGCGCTGGCGGGTCGACTTCGTCGCCCGCCGCGGCGCGCCGCTCCCCGATTTTGGCCTCGTGTGCTCGCCGCTCGTCGTCGGTGACGCGCTCTACGTGCAAGCCGGCGCCGCCCTCGAGAAGCTCGACAAGGCCACGGGTCGGACGATCTGGCGCGCGCTAGACGGTGGCAAGGGCAGCGAGATGGACAGCGCGTTCTCCTCGCCGGTCCTCGCCACGATCGCGGGTCGTGAGCAGCTCATCGTCCAGTCGCGCACGCACCTCTCCGGGGTCGCGCCCGAGAGCGGCGCGGTGCTGTGGACGCAGGAGGTGCAGGCTTTTCGCGGCATGAACATCCTCACGCCGCTCGTGCAGGGCGACACCATCTTCACGTCGGCTTACGGCGGCCGCGCGCACCTCTACACCGTCGCGCGCGAGACGAATGAGGCTTCTTCGACGACGGAGGGCGCCGCGAGCAGCTTGCGCATCGACGAGACCTGGACCGGCCGGGCGCAGGGTTACATGACCTCACCCGTCGCGGTCGACGGACACGCATACCTGTTCTTGCGCAGCAACCGCTTCTCCTGTGTCGACCTCGAAGATGGCGCCGACACCTACATCTCGCCGCCGACGGGCGACGACTACTGGTCGCTGATCGCACAAGAGAAGCAAATCCTCGCGCTCTCGGACAGCGGCAAGCTGCGCCTGATCGAAGCGAGCCCCGCGTCGTACGCCGTGCGGGCTGAGGTGGACCTCGTCGAGGGCCCCTCGTGGGCGCACCTCGCGGTCACCTCGCCGGTCGCGCTCGAGGGTGAGGCTGCGGCGCCTGCGACAGGGGCCGACATCTTCGTCCGCTCGCAGAGGGGTTTGCACGCGTTCCGCTGGCGCGCCCGGGCGAGCGGTGGCGAGGGGGCCGGCGGCGCGGCAACCGGCGGTGGCAAAGGCGCGGCGGACGGCGTTTGAGCTGGAGCGCGGGTGCCGCGATTGAGGGAAAAAACGAGGCTGCCGCGATGGATGGAAGGAACGAGGCTGACGCGATGGAGGGAAGGAACGAGGCTGACGCGATGGAGGGAAGGAACGAGGCTGACGCGATGGGTTGTCGAATCGGCGCCGCGTACCTGGTACCGTACGCCGATTCGACAACCGGCAGCGCCACGACCAGCAGCCAATCGTGGGATGGTCGGGCCGAGAGGATTTGAACCTCCGACTTCTGCAACCCCATTGCAGCGCGCTACCAGGCTGCGCTACGGCCCGACCCAAGGGCCGAGAGGATAGGGGCGAGCAGGCGACAGGTCAACGGGCGTTCTCAGTCCGCCGCTTCCGCAGGGAAAATCCCCCCATTGGACCCCGCGCGCCCCTTGAGCGAAACTCGTAGCCTTGGCACGCCCCCTCCGCACCCTCGAGCGCCGCGACTGGCGTGTTCGCCACCGGCACCGGACCTGGGTGCGCGCGATGATCCTGGCGACCCTCGGGTGGGGTTTCCTGTGGCTCTCGCTCCTCGCCCACAAGCTCGGCTGGTGGCACCCATCGGCGCGCCTCCTGCAGTGGCTCGCGTCCGTGCCCGCGGCGCTCGGCGCGTTGTACGCCCTCTTCACGGTGCGCGCGCGCCGGACGTGGCTCCTCGTCGCCGCCGTGGCGCTCTTCGCGAACGTCAGCTTGCTGCTCGTGCCGGTGCTGTTCGCGGAAGAGCTGCGGCTGGTGTTCGGGCCGCACGAACACGCGCCCTAAAGCGCAGCGCAAGAAGATGTCCTGACTCACGGCGCGCGCGCCGCACTCAATCGACGATCCGCTCCGCGAGCGCGAGCATCCAGATCCCCGTCACCGTCGCCGCGACCGTAAGCCCGAACGCCGTCCACGCCAGGCGATGGTGCCAGCGCGGCGGAATGCGGCGCCATACGACGAGCGGGCCCGTGATCAGCGGCCCGAGGTAGGACACGGTCGCGATGCGGGCGATCGTCAGGTGGACCGGCGTGATCACCCCAGCCGCTTCGAGGTCGTACCGCTCCCCCACTTGCAGCGCGAAGTAGATCGCGCTCGCGAGGGCGATCAGCGAGCCCGCGACGAACACGAGGTGTGGGCGGAGACGCCGACGCCGCCCGGTCCAAGCGGCGAACACGAGCATGACGACCGTGGTCAGCAAGAGCCCGAGGAACGTGACCTCCGGCGTCATGCGCTTGACTCGACGAACAGGCCGTGCATCTCCGCGGTCGGCTCGCGGCTCATGAGGTCCGCGACCGCTGCGCGCGGGTCTTTGTTCTCGAACAACACGGCGTGCACCTGGGCGGCGATCGGCATCTCGACCGGGTCGTCGCCGGACTCGGGCCCGAAGAGGGCCTTGGTCGTCCACACACCCTCCGCGACCATGTCGAGCTCTGCGAGGATCTCGGTCAGCTTCTTGCCGCGCCCGATCCACTCGCCGACCCGCCGGTTGCGCGAGTGTCGCGACGTGCAGGTCGTGATCAGATCGCCGATACCTGCGAGCCCGAAGAAGGTCTCGACGCGCGCGCCGCGCGTCCGAGCAAAGCGCGCCATCTCGGCGATCCCGCGCGTCATCAGCGCGCTCTTGGCGTTGTCCCCGAGCCCGAGCCCGTCGCTGATTCCGGCCGCGATCGCGATCACGTTCTTGAGCGCCCCCGCGAGCTCCGCGCCGCGCGCGTCGGCGCAGGTGTAGACCCGGAACGTGTCGCAGTTGAAAGCCTCTTGCACGATCCGCCCCGCGGGCCCGTCCGCGCAGCCCGCGACGAGCGACGCGGGCAATCCGCGCGCGACCTCCTCGGCGTGGCTCGGCCCGGTGAGGACACACACCGGCCGCTCGCCGAGCGCGCGCTGCAGGATCTCGCTCGGCGTGCGAAACGTCTCGATCTCGAGGCCCTTGCTCGCGCTGACGACAGTCGACGTCCCCGGCAGCGCGTCCTCGAAGCGCGCCGCCACTTGCGCGACGAACTGCGTCGGGATCGCGCTCACGGCGATGTCGACACCCTCACACGCGCTGTGCGGATCCGCGGAGAGCCGCAGCTCGCGCGGGAACGGGATCCCCTTCAAGTAACGTTCGTTCGTGCGCGTCGCGGCGAGCACCCGACTGCGCTCCGGGTTCGCGCTCCAAAGCGTCGTCTCGACGCCATTGCGCACGAGCACGAGCGCGAGGGCCGTGCCCCAACTGCCGTCACCGAGGACGACGGCGCGGAGAGTTCGTTCAGAGGGCATGTTCATTCTCCGGAGAGGACCCTGGCGACACGGTCTTGCGGGCGCCCATACGCGGCTCGACGCCTTGGACGAGGCGCTGGATGTTGGCGCGGTGGCGCACGATGATGAGCGCCGCGAGGAGCGCACACCCGATGACGAAGGTCGGCGCGCCGGGCGAGCGTACGTAGGCGACGACAGGGAACGTCGCCCCCATCGCGAGCGACGCGAGGCTCACATAGCGCAGTCCAAACGCCACGGCCACCCAGACGAGGCCCGCGATGACGAACACGGGCCAGTCGATCGCGACGACGGCCCCGCAGGCGGTCGCGACCCCCTTGCCGCCTTTGAATCCGAGGTAGATCGGGAAGCAGTGCCCGACCACCGCCAGTGCGCCGCAGAGGACCGCCGGCAGAAGCGGTGTGTCGACCGAACGCAGCGGCGCGCCGACCCAGTCCGCGAACCATAGGACCGGCACCGCGCCTTTCGCGAAGTCGAGCAGGAACGCGACGACGCCCAAGGGCTTGCCGAGGACCCGCATGGCGTTCGTCGCGCCGATGTTGCCGCTGCCGACGCTCCGCAGGTCCACCCCTCTGATGGTCCGCGCGAGCACGAGACCGAACGGCACCGCGCCGAGCAGGTAGGACAGGAGGAGGGCGAGGGTGGTGTACAAGGGGGACCCTGTGGGCCAGTAAGGCTAACGGCGCGGACAGGTCCAGCGCGCCGCCGGACCCCAGATCCGGGCGCGTACACTCCGCCCGATGCGCGTCGGGATCGACACGGGTGGAACCTTCACGGACCTGGCCGTCCTCACGGACGACGGCCAGGTCCGGATCGGCAAGGTCCCGTCGACACCCGGGGACCCGGGCCGCGCGCTGCTCGCAGGCCTCGAGCGGCTGGACCTCGCTGCGACGTTCCAGCGCGCAGGCGCCGGCTCTGGCCCAAGGCCCTGCGACGCCCGCATCGTGCACGGCACCACGGTCGCGCTGAACGCGCTCCTGATGGGTCACGTCGGGCGGGTGGCGCTCGTCACGAACGAGGGCTTCCGCGACCTCGTCGAGATCGGCCGTCAGGACCGGCCCGAGCTCTACGCCCTCGAACCCGAGAAACCCGCGCCGCTCGTGCCCCGTTCGCGGCGTTTCGAGATCGCGCAGCGCTCGTGGCCCGCCGCGGACGGCAGCGGGCGCATCGAGGAGGTGCGCGCCCCCACCGAAGCCGAGCTCGCCCATCTCCGCGCCGAGCTCGCCGCGAGCGACGCCGAGTGTGTGGCGGTGTGCCTCCTGCACTCCTACGCCGACCCGAGCATCGAGCGGCGTGTGGCGGACGCCCTCGCGCCGCTCGGACTGCCCGTGACGTGCTCGGCAGAGCTCTTGCCTGCTTACCGCGAACACGAGCGCACGTCGACGGCCCTCGTCAACGCGGCCCTCGTGCCCGTCGTGCGCGCGTACCTCGCCCGCCTCGGCGCCGAGCTCGACCCGCGCCAGCTGGAGCTCCTGCAGAGCGCCGGCGGCACCCTGAGCGCGGCGCGCGCGGCGGACGAACCCGCGCGCGTGCTGCTGTCGGGTCCGGCGGGCGGGGTGCTCGGCGCGGGCGTAGCCGCGCGCGCGGCGGGCCTCGGCGCGGTCGTCACGCTCGACATGGGCGGCACGAGCACCGACGTCGCCTTCCACGCGGCCGGCGCAGGCCTCGCCGGCGCTGTGGACGACCTCACGGTCGCGGGCCACCCGGTCGCGCTCCCGACCCTCGATCTGTACACGATCGGATGCGGCGGCGGCTCGCTCGCGCGTGTCGACGCCGGCGGCGTGTTGCGCGTCGGGCCCGAGAGCGCGGGCGCGGATCCGGGCCCCGTGTGTTACGGGCGCGGCGAGGACCCGACCGTCACGGACGCCCACGTCTTGCTCGGCCACGTCGCGACCGGCGGTTTTCTCGGGGGCGAATTGCAGCTAGATATCGAAGCCGTGCGGCGCGCGTTCGAGCGGCTCGGGCGCGCGCTCGGAGTGCGCCCTGAAGCAGCGGCCGAGGCGGTGCTCGATGTCGCGCGCGCCGGCATGCGGCGCGCCCTCGGCGTGATGACGATGCAACGCGGGCGCGACCCGGAGCGCACGCCGCTCGTCGCGTTCGGCGGCGGCGGAGGTCTGCACGCGGCGGCGTTGGCGCGCTCGCTCGGTTGCGGCGGGGCGCTCGTACCCGAGCACCCGGGTGTCCTGTCCGCGTGGGGCATGGCGCACGCCGACGCGCTCGCGGACCGCGCGCGCACCGTGCTCGCGCCGCTCAGCGATTGGGACCACCGACGGCGCACAGCGGCGCTGCATGAGCTCGAGCAGCTCGCGGCAGACGAGCTCGAAGAGGCCGGCCATGGACGCGCGACGCTGCGTTACGAGGTCTCGCTCGCGGTGCGCTACCACGGTCAGTCGTTCGAGCTGGCGCTCCCGAACATCGCGGACGCCGAGCGCCAGTTCCACGCGTTGCACGAGGGCCGCTACGGGTGGCGCCTCGACACACACGGCGTCGACCTCGTGCACCTGCGCGCGCGGGCGATCGCGCCGGCGGCGCTGGTGGCGGCGCGCCGTGAGTACCCACTCGACACACAGGCGACGCTGCACCCGCGCGGTCGAAGGCAGGCCTGGTTCGGTGGGCACGCGGCCGACGTCCCGGTCTTCGACCGCGCGGCGCTGGGGCGGGAAACGGAGATCAGCGGCCCCGCGATCGTCGAGGAGTTCTCGGCGACGACCCTCGTGCCACCGGGTGCGCGGCTCACGGTCAGACCGGGAGGGCACCTGTGGCTGACTCCCTGATCGAGACTGCGGCCGCGGCGGAGTGCCCATCCGCCGCGCCCTTCCAGCAGTGACGGTTGATTCGCCGCGCGCAACCGTCACCCTCCACGGTGATGTCCCTGCAGTACGTGCGCTCCCTCGGCCTCTGTCTCGCGCTCCTCATCGGCCTCCCGGCCCTGTCGCGGGTCCACGCCGCGGCGCCACCGGTCCAGTCCAACGGCGCCGGGCAGGGGCTGCCGACACCGGCGCAGGTGGCGGCCGAGCTCGCGACGCTCGCGCAGGAAGCGAACCTCGACGAGACCCAGCGCGCCGCGCTGACCCAGCGCTGGCAGGCCGTGCAGGCGCAAGCGGAGCGGGCCGCGGCCCAGCGCGCCCAGGTGACGGCGTGGGCCACCGAGGAGTCCGAGGCGCGGGCCGCGGTCGCGGCGGGGGGCAGCGTCTCGATCCCGGGGCTGCCCGCGCTGCCAGAGCCGGCCCCGGAGGGCGCGCCGCGCGCGACCCTCGACACGAACCTCGCGGCGGTCGTGGCGGTGGTCGCCGAAGCGGACGCGCGCCTCGCCGAGATCGACCTGCGTCAACAGAAGCGCATCGGCCACAAAGCCGAGCTCGGGACGCTGCTCGCGGAGACCCGCGCGGCTCTCGAAGCGGCGAAAGCCGAGAGCGCAAAGAATGGCGGCGAACAGGACAAGCGCATCACGGCGCTGGTGGACGCCGAGCGCCTGGCGCGCATCACGGAGCTCGAGGCCACGCTCGCGATGCACGAGGCGGACCTCGCTGGGTTCGACCTCCGCGGCAGCACGCTCGAGCGCCGCGCGCGCGTGTGGGCAGCGCTCCGACAGGACGCGACGCAGCGGCGCGCCAAACTCGAGCAAAGGCTCCAGGCGGTGCGACAACGCGAAGCGCGCGACGCCGAGCTCGAGGCCCAACGCTCGGCCCGCGACAGGGCCGGCCAGCACGCCGTCCTGCTCGCGATCGCGCTCCAGAACGAGGAGCTCACGAAACGAACGCGGGAGCTCGTCGAGTCGACGGGCGAGGCCAAGACCGAGCTCACGACGTCGCACGAGGACCTCGCGTCGCTCGAGGCGCGGCGCGACGCGACCGAGAGACGCGAGGCGCTCGCCGGCGGGAGCCAAAGTATCGGCTCGGTGCTGCGCCGGGAGCGTCTCGCGCTGCCCGACATGCTGCGCCTCGAGCAGCGGCTCGCGCGGTTCGCCACGGCGCTCAGCAAGCAGCGCTTGAAGCAGTATGACCTGCTCGAACGGCAGCGCGAGCTGCGACTGCCAGACGTCGCGCTCGCGAAGCTCGTCTCGGAGACCTCAGACGCGCCGCAGCTCAGCGAGAGCGAGCGCGAGCTCGGACTCGAGCTCTTGACGCTCCAAGGAGAGCTCGTCGGAGGCACGCTCGATGGGCTGACCGAGGCGCTCGCGACCGGCACCGAGCTCGAGCTCACCGAGGCGAAGTTGCTCTCGACGGCCCTCGAGTACAAGGACTTCATCGACGAGCGGGTCCTCTGGGTCCGCAGCACTGAGCCGCTCTGGGGCCTCGACTTGGGCGAGTTCTGGCGCGCGCTCGCGTGGGGCGCGAACCCCAAGGCGTGGAGCGAGATCCCGTTGGCGCTCCTCGACGAGGTGGCGCGCAATCCGGGCTGGGTCCTCTTGTACCTCCTGGCAGTGGCCAGTCTGTTCGCAGCGCGGCGGCTGCTGCGCCAACGCGACAATGCGCAGCGCAGCGCCGAACGAACCGTGACCATCGGGCCGACGTTCGCCGCGTTGGCGCGGGACGTGCTGGCGGCGGCGGTGTGGCCCGTGGTCGTCGGCGTGCCTGCTTGGATGCTCGCCGGCCGGATGCAGGTCGACGGTCGCGAGTCCGACAGCTTCGCGCACGCCTTGGCGAGCGGCGCGCTGCAACTGATCGCGCCGCTGGCGCTGCTCGCCTTCGTGCGCCGCATCGCACGACCGGGCGGGACCGGGGAACAACACTTCGGCTGGGGTCAGCCGAATGCACGCCTTCTGCGGCGCGTCGTCATCATCGGCGGGCCGCTCTACCTCGCGCCGATGTTCATCGCCTTGGTCCTGCAAGCGTCGGGCCAGCAGGGCTACAGCGACACGCTGGGACGCATCAGCTTCCTGACCGCCGTCGCGGCGATGTTGGTCGGCCTGCGGATCATCGTGCGCGAAAAGGGCCTCAGTACGCCGAAGCGTTATCGCGACGAAGAGAGCTGGGTGGCGAAGCTGCGACCGGTCTGGCACCTCGTCGGTGTCGGCGGCTCGGCGGCGTTGTTCGCGCTGTCGTTGATCGGCTTCGACTACACCGCGCGGCAGCTGCACCTTCCGTTCGAGCGCTCGCTCGCGCTCATGCTGTTTTTGATGGTCGTGCAGGGTGTGGCCTTCCGCTGGCTGCTCCTCGCGCGCCGCCGGATCCAGATCGAGCAGGCCCGCGCGCGACGCGAGGCCGAAGTGACCGCCAAATACGACGAGGCCGCCAAGAGCCTCGAGGCCGAAGAGTTGCCCGACCTGCGCAGCCTGGGCCTCGAGCTGCGCCGCGCGGTGCGCGCGGCGACGGCGATCCTGACGATCCTCGGGCTGTACCTGATCTGGCGCGACGAGATCCCCGCGCTCGGGGCCCTCGACCGCATCCGTCTCTACCCGTTCCGCCCTGCCGTCGAGGGCGAGTTCGTCTTCACCGCCTCCAAGCTGCTCATCGTGCTGCTCGCGATCTTCGCGACCGGCGCGGTGGCGCGCAGGCTCCCCGGCCTGCTCGACTTCCTGTTGCTCGACCGCACCGGTTTGACCGCGGCGGAGCGCTACGCGATGCGCAGCGTCACGCAGTACATCGTGATCACGATCGGTGTGCTCGTCGCGCTGGCACAAGTCGGCATCACGTGGAGCCAATTGCAGTGGCTCGCAGCGGCGGTCTCCGTCGGCCTCGGTTTCGGACTCCAGGAGATCTTCGCGAACTTCGTTTCGGGTCTGATCCTGTTGTTCGAGCGCCCCATTCGCGTCGGCGACCTCGTCTCGATCAACGGCATGGAAGGGCGGGTGTCGAACATCCGCATCCGCGCGACGACCATCGTCGACTACGATCGCCGCGAGCTGATCGTCCCGAACCGCGAGTTCGTCACCGGGAGCGTCATCAACTGGACCCTGTCGGACCCCGTCACGCGGGTCACCGTGCCGGTGGGTGTCGGGTACGACAGCGACGTCGACTTGGTCCACCGCCTCTTGATCCAGGCGGCGAGGGAGACTCCGAAGGTCCTCGTGGACCCGAAACCGCACACGGTCTTCCGCCGCTTCGGCGACAGCGCGCTCGAGTTCGAGCTGCGGGTCTTCCTCGGGGACCGCGACCACTGGATCGAGGTCGTCAACGGCGCGCACGCGCGCATCACGGCCCTGTTCCGAGAGAACGGCGTCGAGATCCCGTTCCCGCAGCGCGATGTGCACTTCTTCCAGGAGGCGGCGCTGGTCGAGGCCGTCGGTGGGGCCACTCCCAAGGGCTGACCGGACATCTTTGAGGCACCGCCCAGCCGCGGTCACCCGCCGCGGGCAGGGCAGCGCGAGGGCAGCGGGCTGACCCCGCGGGCGTCGGAATGCCGCGGCGCCCCCTTGCGCGTTCGTAAGGAGCGTGAGAGAACGGGGGGGTCGCGGGCAAAAAAGGGGCGCCGCCGATTGCTCGACGACGCCCACTTCGCTGCCTGCCCGCTCTTCCCAGAAGCCCGCGACTCGCTCACCGGGGCCCCGGGTGAACCGCTAGGCGGTCCACCGCGGGGTCCGCGGGAGCGAAGTCTCGGGAGCTCCGCGTGCCTGCCAACACGCGACCCTTCGTCCTGGGCCCACCGCGCGGGCTCTGCGAGCCAACACGCTGGGATTTTGGACCTGGGGCCTCTGGAGCCGGTCCAAGAAGGCCTGCCAACCCTCGTGGACCTCGTTGGAAAGAGAGGTGTGCCGCGCAGTTGCCCGCGCGCACAGTGCATCTATGGACCATCGTCCGCCGGAGTTGCATCCAGAGCGTGTCCTTTCAGACGGATTTCGCTCGCGGTGGCTCGCTCGGGACACTCCGTGCCTCTCAACCGAACAGGAAATCACTCTCTTGCGACCACGCGCCCCAGCGGTACACCGGGACGAGACGCAGGAGCTCTTCGACGATCGCGGCGGGTACGGCCTCGTCGAGCACACCCGCGCGCGCGCCGGCGGGCGCGGGCCAGCGACGCTCCACCGCGAAGAGGTGCTCGCCAGGGGTGTAGTACTTCAAGAATTCGTCGAGGCTCTCGGGTGAAAGCGTCGCGCAGGGCCACTCGCCGCGCCAATCAGCGAGGCGCAGTCGGTAACCGTCGAGGGCACGCAAGAGGCCCAGGAGCTCGCGGCTCGTCTCGCGTTTCACTCGCTTGACGAGGTTCTGGCCGTCGAACCACGCGTCGGGGTGGATTCGGAGGCTCACCTCCAGCGCGTCATGCTCGACGCCGACGCAGAGGTAGGCGTTGCGGTAGGCCTGGTCGAGGTCCTTCGCGAGGTCGGCGCCCACCACCTTCTTCAGCCTCGCCTTCTCCTTTTTGGGCCGCGTCACGTAGGCCCAGAGGCGCTCCACGCGGTTGCCGTTGAAGGTGTGCGGGTTGTGAATCGAGGTCCGCGAGTCGAGGGCCAGGTCGCCCTCCGCCGCGCGCGCCACGAAGGCCTTGGCGAGGGCGCCGAGCTTGCGCCGCGTCCGCAGCCGGTGGGCGTTGTAGTCCGGATTGCGGCCGCGCCCTGGCGCCAGGGCTTCGAAGTCCCATTCCTCGAACGGCTCCGGGGCGCCGAGGCCGGTCGGTTCCTTATCCTGGTCCTTCGTCTGATCCTTGGGGGTCATCGCTGGTGTTCGGCACAGTATGTGGGTCCGACACGCCGAGGTGACGATCCTGGGCGGCTCCCCTATCCAGAATGCCCGGGCTACCCAGAATGCCAGGCGGGCATTCCATCACGTTTCCGTCGTCCGAGAGCCGAAGTCCCAACCGTGGCTCGGGGCCCGTCCCCGAAACCGGTACCCGGGTCCACCTCGAGTCGGGTCCCAGTCCGAGCCAACAGCCTCCCTCTGCGCCGATGCGCTTCGCCCACTTCGAATTCGATCCGGACACCGACAGACTCGGCGAGGGGCCGCTGTCCGAGGTGTACCGCGCGCGGGACACCAAGCTCGGGCGAACGGTGGCGCTGAAGATCCTGCGTAGCCACGCGGAGCTCGACCCGCAGGCCGACACGCGCTTCGAGCGCGAGGCCCAGCACACGAGTCGCCTCGAGCACCCGAACATCACGACCATCTACGAGTACGACCGCTTCAACGGCACCTCGTACATCGCGATGGAGTACGTCGAGGGGCGCACGCTCGACAAGATCGTGAAGGACCAGTCCCTCGGCTTCGAGGAGTGCCTGCGCATCGCCCAGCAGCTCACGGGCGCGCTGCGCAAGGTGCACGACAGCGGGATCATCCACCGCGACCTCAAGCCGGCGAACATCCTGCTGCAAGACGACGGCAACCTGAAGCTGCTCGACTTCGGCATCGCGCGCGCGCGGGACGAGTCCAGCATCACGCAGCACGGGATGCTCGTCGGCACGGTCCTCTACATGTCGCCCGAGCAGGTGCGGGGGGACCACCTCGACGCGCGCTCGGACATCTTCTCGCTCGGCGCGGTGCTGTACCACGTCACGACCGGCCGACTGCCTTACCCAGGGGAAAGCTTCCCGGAGGTCTGTATGGCGATCCTCGACGGCCCGCCGAAGCTGCGCCCGTCTGAGGTGCGCGACGGCTTCCCGCCGCCTTTCGAGGGGTTCATCCTGCGTTGCCTCGCGGGCGATCCGAGCGAGCGCTTCGTCGACGCCGGTGACGCGCAGAATGCGTTGCACGGCGTCGAAGGGCGGCTGACCGGGACGGGCACGCGCCGCACGCTCGAGCTCTCCGGGCGGCTGCTCGTCGAGCCGGTCGGCTGCGGCGGCCCGGATCCGTCGACGTGCAGTGTCATGGCGGGCGGGCTGCGGAACGACCTCCTCGCGGCGCTCAAGCGCAACAAGGGCCTGGTCGTCGACGCCGAGCGCGAAGAGGGCGCGACCTACGACTACGTGTTGACGAGCGAGCTCGCCGTGACCGGGCACGCGGGTGTGTTCGATCTCTCGCTGCGTTTCGGCGAACGCACCTTGCACGAGCGCTGCACGGCCGATGACGAGGACGAATGGACGCTGCAGGAGGACCTCGTCAGCGCGGCGCTCAGGGTCCTGCGGCCGCACCTCACCGGCATCAAGGTCGCGGCGCGCGGACCGGCGCGGCAGACGCGCGAGGCGCTCGCCCTCGTTGTGCGAGCGCGCGACGTCTTGCACCGCGGCCGCAGCCGCCACGCGCTCATCTCGATCAGCCTCCTCCGCAAGGCGATCGACGAGTTCGACCGCTACTGCCCCGAGGCCTACGCCGTGCTCGCCGAGGCGATGGTGCGCAAGTTCCTCTATTGGGACGGGGACTCATCGTTCCTCGAGGAGGCGCGTGAGCACGCCGATCGCGCCCTGGCGCTCGATGCGCATTGCGCGCTCGCGCACACCGCGCTCGGCTTCGCGAGCCACCTCGCCGGCGGCTTCGAAGAGGCGCAGCGGTCGTACCGGCGCGCGATGCAGCTCGATACGAGTGAGTGGTACGCCCACCGCCTGCTCGGCGCGATCTATGCGCGCGAGGGCAACTTCAAGAGCGCGACGGGCCTCTTCCAGCGCGCAATAGGACTGCGGCCTAGCCACATCGCGTCCTACGACCACCTCTACAGCGTCCTGATGCGGCTCAATCGCTACGAGGAAGCGCTGGAGGTGGCCGACAACGGCATCCAGGCCGCCCGCGCGCGCCTCGCGGCCGTGAAGGACGACCTCGATGCCCGCTTGCACATGGCGATGCTCTACGCCCGCATCGAACGCGAGGACGACGCGCGCAAGCAGGTGGCCCTCGCCCAGGAGCTCGCGCCGAAGGACTGCTTTACTGCGTTCCACGCGGCCTGCGTGTTCGCGCTGCTCGCGGGCCCCGACGATTTGCAGGAGGCGGTGACGTTGCTGGGCCACGCCCGCGACCGGGGGTATTACCTGCGGAGCGAGGTGCCCAGGAATTCGGACCTGGACACGCTGCGAGGGTTGCCTGAGTTCAAGGCGTTGCAGGTCGGTTGAGACCTGGTTGGCGGCTGAAACCGGGTTGCCGAATCGGCGTACGGTACCAGGTACGCGGCGCCGATTCGGCAACCGCAATCCCAGCGCATTGCAAGCCCAGCGCAGTGCAATCCCAGCGCACCGCAATCCCAGCGCACCGCAATCCCAGCGCACCGCAATCCCAGCGCACCGCAATCCCAGCGCACCGCAATCCCAGCGCAGTGCAAGCCCGGAGCCGTGCCATCCCAGAACTCTGCGCGGTGAGATCATCCACCCATATTATTGCGACTGCATCTCATCCGCAGTACCATCAGTCGCCGCGACCGACTAGGCCGGTGGAGACTCCACCCCCCGTCAACTGCGCCTCATCCCCTCCGGACCGGGACCTTCTCTCCGCGTCGCAACCCGAATTCCAAACTCCGAGCGCCATGCACCCCCCCACCCTCCGCGGCCTCGCGGCTCTCGCGCTTACGGCGCCGTCCCTCGCGCTTCAGGGCGCCCGCGATCTCTTCGTGTGCGACACCGACGGTGACAAGATCTGGGCCTGCTCCGACGGGGATGGTGACGGTGACTTCGACGGCGCGAACGAGGTCACGCCGTTCTACGACGAGCTGCTCGGGCCGTTCCCCTTGTCGGTGAACGCGGGCCTCTTGCGCGCCCCCGACGGCGCGCTCTTCGTCACGGATTCGACCGAGGACTTCGTGTTGCGCCTCGTCGACCTCGACGGCAACGGCGACGCGCACGGCGCGAACGAGGCCACGCTCTGGTTCGACGGTCGCGTGGGCGGCAACGCCGCGGGAATCCTCTTGGTCTCAGCCCGCGGCATGTGGCGCGACCCGGACGGAGTGCTCTGGGTCGCGAGCGCCAACACGGGCGCAGGGGGCAACGACGCCATCGTGCGGCTTGAGGACCTGAACGGCGACGGCGACGCGAACGACCTCCTCGAGGCCCGCGAGTACTTCGTCGTCGCGCCGGGCGCCGCCATCGGCGCGTCGATCCCGACCGCGGTCCTGCGCGGCCGTGACGGCGCCCTCTACTACGCCGAGAACGGCACGGGCGCGTCACCCGCGCGCGGCGTATACCGACTCGAAGACCTCGACAATTCGGGCACGATCGACCAACCCAACGAGGTCACGCCGTTTTTCCTGGCGCCGCCGCAGAGCGGGACCGCGTTCCACTGGGATCTTTCCCGCGACGACACCGGCGCGCTCTACCTCACGGACACGGGCAACGACCTGATCTGGCGCATCGACGACACGAACACGAACGGCGTGATCGACGCCGGCGAGGAGACGCTGTTCTGGACGTCCCCGGGCGCGAGCAACGTGTGGGACCTCGACGTCGCCCCTGACGGCGCCTTGTACCTCGTCGAGGACCAGACACCCGATCGGCTGTTGCGCCTCTTCGACACGGACGGGAACGGGGTGATCGACCCGCTGAACGAGGTGTCGGTGTTGTACGACGACACCCTCGCGGCGGTGGACCTCGGCTCGCCGCGCGCGATCGCGGTGGTCAAGGGCGCGCCCCGGATCGGCGTCTCCTACTGCGGCCCGGCTGCGCCCAACACGACCGGCCAGGGCGCGAGCCTCACGGCGACGGGCAGCACCCACGCCGCCGCAAATGACGTCGTGCTCGCAGCCCAGGACCTGCCCGCGAATCAGTTCGGGTTCTTCCTGACGAGCCTGACCACGGGCTTCGTGGCGAACCCCGGCGGCAGCCAGGGCGACCTGTGCCTCGGCGGCACCATCGGACGCTACGTCCGGGCCGGGCAGATCCAGAACGCCGGCTCGCTCGGGACAATCGCGCTGACCCTGGACCTTTCCCTGACACCGGCGGGCTCGGCGTTCGTCTCGATTCAGGCGGGCGAGACCTGGCACTTCCAGGCGTGGTACCGCGACATCGGCCCGGGCGGCGCGCCCTGGTCAAACTTCACCGACGGCCTCTCGATCGGGTTCAACTGAACGGCGGGCTCGATCACGTGCGGATTCGCGCGCTGGGCGCGGCCCCGCGTCCCGGAATCGGGACGTGTGACGGGCCACCACGGGGTGGCGCGCCACCACGAGTTGCCGACTTGCGGCCGAATCACTACCGTCCCCGCCTCTATGGATCGCCCCCTCATCTGCCTCGACACCGAGACGGCCAATCTCCGTGGCGCCCCGTTCCTCTTGGAGCTCGGCGCCGTGCGGATCGTGGACGGTGAGGTCCAGGACCAGTTCGAGGAGTTCGTGCTGCCGCCGGTGCCGATCGACCCGGAGGCGACCCAGATCCACGGGATCAGCGAAGCGGACCTGCGCCGCGCAGCGCCGGCGGCCGTGGTGCTGCAGCGCTTCGCGACCTGGGTCGGCGGCGATTGGATGTGCGCCCACAACGCGGGTTTCGACGCGCGGGTCCTGGGTTTCGAGTTTGCGCGCGCTGGGCTGAATCCACCCGGAGCGCCCTTCCTCGACACGTTGAAGCTCGCCCGTCGCCACATCCCGGAGAGCCCCGACCACAAGCTGCCGACCCTGTGCCAACACCTCGACCTCGAGCCGGGGGACTTCCACCGCGCGCTCGCGGACAGCGTGTGGTGCTGGAAGGTGCTCGAGGCCTGCGCGGCGCGGGCCGGGAACCACTCCGTCGCCGCGCTGCTCGCTGAATGCGGCACTCCGGTGACCATCCAGGCCTATCTGCCTGAGCCGGCGCGGATGAGCCCCCGCCTGCGCCCGCTGGAGGCCGCGGCCCGCGACGGCAACCAGGTGACCCTCCATTACGGCGGCGACGGCGGCGCGGCCCGCCTCGCGGTGCTCCCGCGCCTCCTCTACGAGCGCCACAAGAAGAGCTATCTGGAGGCTGAGTGCCTTCAATCGGGGCTCCTGAAGACCTATCTTCTGGAGCGCGTCCAGAAGGTCGAAATCGCAGGCTGATACGACCCTGGGGGCGTTAGGCGATCGGTCGCATTGCTCCGCTGGGGCGCGGCCCGTAGGATCTTCCGCCGACTTCAGCACCCGAGCGCCATTTCTCCCGCGCCCAGCCCCTCTCGATGGCCACCGCAACTTCCATCCGCAATATCGCCATCGTGGCGCACGTCGACCACGGCAAGACCACGCTGGTGGACGCCATGTTCCGCTTCGCGGGCACGTTCCGCTCCAACCAGATGATGCAGACCTGCATCATGGACTCGAACGACCAGGAGCGTGAGCGCGGTATCACGATCCTCGCCAAGAACACGGCCATCGAGTACGCCGGCACGCGCATCAACATCGTCGACACGCCGGGCCACGCCGACTTCGGTGGCCAGGTCGAGCGCACGCTCAACATGGCGGACGCCGTGCTGCTGCTCGTCGACGCGTTCGAGGGGCCGATGCCGCAGACACGCTTCGTGCTGAAGAAGGCCTTCCAGCACCGGCTGCGTGCCGTCGTGATGGTGAACAAGATCGATCGGCCCGACGCGCGGCCGGTCGAGGTGTTGAACGAGGTGTTCGACCTCTTCGTCGAGCTCGGCGCGTCGAACGACCAGCTCGACTTCCCGGTCTGTTACGGCTCGGGGCGCGACGGCTGGGCAGTCCGCGACTTGAGCGAGAAGTCGGACGACCTCGCGCCGCTCTTCGAGTTGATCCTCGACCGCGTGCCGCCGCCGAACGTCGACCCGGACGCGCCCGTGCGCTTCCAGGCCTCGTCGCTCGACCACGACGACTTCCAGGGTCGGGTCGCGATCGGCCGCGTCGAGCGCGGCATCCTGAGAGTCGGCCAGCGCTACGCCGTCTGTCACCCCGATCGCAAGACGTCACCCGTCGTGCCGATCAAGAACCTGTTCCGGTACCAAGGCTTGAACAGGGTCCCGGTCGATCACGTCATGTGCGGCGACATCGCCATCGTGACCGGGATCGAGGACCTCGAGATCGGCGACACGCTGTGCCACCCCGAGCACAAGGATCCGCTGCCTGCGATCACCCTCGACGAGCCGACCATCTCGATGGTCTTCGTCGTCAACAACTCGCCGTTCGCGGGCCAGGAGGGCGAGTTCGTCACGAGCCGCCAGATCCTCACGCGCCTCCAGCGTGCATCCGCGCGGGACGTGGCGATGCAGCTCGAGATGACGGACTCCGCGGACACGTTCGAGGTCAAGGGCCGCGGCGTGATGCACCTCTCGGTCTTGATCGAGAACATGCGCCGTGAGGGTTATGAGTTCGCCGTCGGCAAGCCGCAGGTCATCCTCAAGGACGTCGACGGCGTGCGCTGCGAGCCGTACGAGATCGCATCGGTCGAGAGCCCCGCGGGCTCCGCAGGCCGCATCATCGAATACCTCGGCCGCCGCCGGGGCGAGATGCTGCACATGGACACGACGGGCGAGACGACGCGCCTCGAGTTCAAGATCCCCTCGCGCGGGCTGATCGGCGCGCGCACGGCGCTCCTGACGCTGAGCCAGGGCGAGGCGATCATCCACCACGTGTTCGACTCGTGGGAGGCGGACGGCGGCACGATCCCGCGCCGCACCAACGGCGTGCTCGTGTCGGACCGCACGGGCGACGTCGTGGCCTACGCCCTCGACGGCCTGCAAGATCGCGGCAAGTTCTTCACGCCCGTCGGCGTGTCGACCTACGCCGGCATGATCATCGGCGAGAACAATCGCGAGGACGACCTCGACGTGAACGTCTGCCGCACGAAGAAGCTGACCAACATGCGCGCCGCCGGCAAGGACGACACTTCGCGCATCGCGCCGCCGCGCATCATGTCGCTCGAGGAGTGCCTCGAGTACGTCGAGGACGACGAGCTGGTCGAGATCACGCCGAAGACGTTGAGGTTGCGCAAACGCATCCTCGACCCGGACATCCGCAAGAAGACGAAGAAGCGCCCGGCGGGCGTTTGACAGCTGCGGGTTGTCGAATCGCCGATTCGACAACCCCAACCCGTCACCGAATCTCGATCACGACCTGCCGCCCCTCGCCCACCTAGGAGCCGAGGACCGCGCGGTACACGCAGTCCTCGCCGCGGGTCAGAGTGCGGCGTCCTCGCAAGTTCAGGTGTTCGAGCTCGCGCTGATCGAGCGCGTTCAAGCAAGCGATAGGCAGTACCACCACAGCCAGCGCTTGGTTTGCCAGCGCACTACCCGTCCCCAAAAGCAGCATTGAAGTCGGCCGCCGAGGGATCGTCGCGCCGACTCCAGGCATCAACAATCTTCACGACGCGACTGTCGCAGTACACGACTAGCGCCAGCCGCAGCCCGCCGCTCTTGCCCGCCCCAGGTAGCCCCCATCGCACCTTGAGGCACTTGCCCCCACGAGGCGTGTTCGAAGATGCCATCGGCGCAATGGACCCAAATACGGTGACGACAATGTCCACCGTCGAAGTATCCGCAGAGGAAGGTCTGCAGCGCGATCCGCTCCTGGCCATACGCATCCTCTCCCAGTCGCTGGCGAATCGACTCAAACGTCTTATGCGCCGGCTCGAGAACCAACCAACTCAGGTCGTTGGGACTGAGCCCCATGCGACTACCAGGGTGTGCCGTCGAGTTCGTCGGCGGTCCTGAAAGCGTCGGAGAGCTCAGCGTCCGGAACTCGATCGAGCCAGGGATCGTCGTCCATCAATTGCTGCATGGCGACCCTCCGACGCCATTTTCCAGCCAACATTCCGGTGTAAGAACTCCGATAGCCGTCGACGGCGTGCCGGTGTCGGACCGCACTTGAAAGAAGCGGCAGCCGCGCTCGTCGTCCTACGGGAGCAGGCTGGGCGAGGGCCGGGTTGGTGAGTCGGGCGTGAGAGTGACGGGTGGAATACCGCAGCAGAGCCCGGCCAGTAGGTGGGAGGCTCGATTCGAGGCGTGGCGCCGCTGGGGAGGAGACATACTGGCGCCGGGCCGGAACCCGGCCACACCTGGTCGGTTCAAGTCTGAGCTACGACCCCTGATCCCCATCCGTCCCGTACCCGGAGTCCATGATGATTCGATCCATCGCCTGCGCCCTCGCGCTATTCGTCTCCCTCCCGTTCCTCTGCGGCTTCGCCGGCGCCGCCGCGCTGGCCCCGATTGCGGCGGCTCCGGCCGCGCCGCAAGCCAACCATCCCCAATCCATCTCCGGCGTCATCAGCTCGATCGACGTGAATCAGCGCTCGTTCGTGCTCGACATGCGCAGCGGTCGTCAGGTCACCGTCCGAGTCAACCAGAACACGCGGATCGCGGTCAGCGGACAGCCCGCCACCTTCGCGAGCCTCGCGATCGGCCAACGCGCGCGAGTCACCGGCCGCTACGACTCGGCGCAGATGGTGTTCAACGCGCAATCCGTCGCCGCGCGGATCTGAGCCAAGTTGCAGGACCGCGATACGGAGCCCTGCTCGTTTGTTTAGCAATTCCCCGATCGCTCGCGCTCCGCGCGAGCGATCGGGGAATTGCTAAACAACGAGCAGGGCTCCGTACCCCGTTAGCGGATCTCGATCGAGACCTGCAGCCCATCGCCCGCCTGCGCCCCGAGAATCGCGCGGTACACGCCGTCCTCGCCACGGGTGACCGTGCGCCGGCCCCGCAGATTGAGGTGCTCGAGTTCCCGCTGGTCGAGGGTGTTCACGAACGCGTCCTCCATCTGCCTGCCGCGCCGCGGACCCATCGCTTGGGCTGCGCCCGCGGTCTCTAACACGAGGCGTCCCTCGCCGGCCGGCAAGGCGCGTAACCAACATGCGAGGCCATCGAAGACATGGATCGCGACCGGCCGAGTGACTGTGCTCGCCTGGGCGATCTCGACCTCGATCTGCTCCATGTCCAGCGTCTCATCGGTCAACGCGACCGCCCCCGACGAACCCATGCGCAGGGAGAGCCGCGCGCGCCGCAAAGTGCGTTCGCCCCGGCGGAATGTGACGTCGACCTCGAGGCCCGGCCCCGCAGTCGGGACCGCGACCGAGAGGTCCTTCACACGCTCGTCACCGCGAACCACGAGCCACGGTCCGACGCGCCAGTTCTCATAACCTCGCCCGAGGGTCTGCACGATGCTCTCGCGCAGGACGGCGTGCGGGTAATGCCGCGGCGTCATGGCGAGAAAGTCCACGCCATCCTCCTCGAAGCGCTGCGAGCGCTGCGCCCTCATGTTCGTCGCGAAGGCCATCCCGCGCGGCACGAGCTCGGGCGGCTCGACGGCCCCGAGGTGCAACAAACTCAGGTACTTGCCGTCCTCGAACTTCACGCCGTCGACGGGCTCGGGCGAAGACAGGACACGCACGAGCAGGAGCTCGGAGCGCTCGGGACCCGAGCTGCCGAGGAGCGCGAGAGCTTGTCCGCGAGGGACGAAGCAGCTCGTGGCGAACGAGGTCGAAGTCCAGACCGGATCCTCGACGATCGCTGCCGACCGCTCCGTGTGCGCGACCCCGTCGTCGCCGACAGTGCGGACGTTGACGTCGAGCCACGGCTCCCGCTGTGCGAGGGTCAACGCGGTGCGCTTCAAGACAAAACTCAGATGGACGCCGCCACGCGCGGGCGCACCGAGCCCGGAGAAACGTGTCCCAGCCGCGCAACGCACGATGATCGGAGTCGACACCGCGACGCGCTGGGCCACCTCTGCGCTGTAGCCAGTCGCGATAGCGATCTCCTTGACCTGTTCGTAGTGGCCATGCATGTCGCCGCGCAGCGTGACCTCGAAGCGCTCGCTCGCGCGCCGACCGAGCTCCTCGGCGACCTCGATCGGGATCAATGCCCCCGCGAGCGCTCGCGCCTCGTCCGCGCTGAGCGCGACGGTCTCGATGAGGAGCTGCGTCTCGGCGGCGGACGTCTTCACGAGCATGCCGAGCAGACCCTCGATGCTGCTATGCAGAGCCCCGGAGTTACCGCGCATGCGCAGCCAACCCTGCTCGGTCAGGTCGAGGCGAGTCCCTTCACCCTGGACGGTGCGCCCGAGGACGTCGACGACGAGGTTGATCCAGCTCTCGTCGACGAGCCCGGGCGGCACGCTGCCGTCCAGCACGGATGGCTTCAGCACGTCGAGGGATGGGACGAGTCGCACCGCGGGGTCGAGCTCGCCGAAGTCCTCCGTGAGGCTCGTGAGGCCCAGGGCGCGGACGTCGTAGCGGGTCTGGACACCGGATTGGATCGGCGCCCCGTCGGGCGCGGGTTCGGCCGACTGGACCTGTACCGGCACGGGCTCTGCCGGCAGAGGCGCGCTCCGCCGTTCACTCGCGAGCTCAGGCGAGTGCACGCGGGCCAGGGTGCCGCCTCCTGCTTCCTGGAGCAGCGCCGCACAAATCAGAGTTGTGATCATCGTAGGTTCGTTCCTCGGGTTCCTCTTCCGTTCGATCCAGCCACCACGCGCGTGGTGGCCAGCGTTCGTTGCACTCGCGCCTGCCGCGACAAGGTGCCTGCGCCGGGACGGCCGGCCGCGAGCTGCGCCGCGGCCTGCAAACGTTCAGCGACGCGAGGGTCGAGTCGTGTGAGACACTCGGTCAGCTGCTCCGCGGTCGCCCACGCCTCGAGCGCCACCACGAGCGCTGCGACGGGACCGTCCCCGTCCGTGAGCCACGCCTCGACGAGCGCCGCATCGAGCGTCGCGACGACACCGGCGCGCAGCGAATCGTCGCTACCGGGCGTCGAGGTCGCCCTCGCGCCCCCCGCCTCGTCGCGCGGCAGCTCCGCGAGGGCGAGCGCCGCGCGTTCACGTGTCGCAGCGTCGAGCTCACGCGCCGCGACCGCACACGCGAGCGCCGGGGCGAGCTCGGGCCGACCGAGGGCGACGAAGCGTTCGACGAGGGACCGCGCCTCGGCCACATCACTCCGCATAGCTCGCGCGAGGTGCGTCGCGACGCGCGCGTGATCGACGGCCAGGAGACGCAGCCAAGGACCGTCGTCGCGTACATACCCTTCGCCCTCGAGTTGCAAGAGCGCGGCGATCGGCGTCGTGCCGGGGAGCGCGACCAGCGCCTCGAGCGCCACGGGGTCCCGACGCCGAATGCGCGCATCGAGCCAATCGATGGCGCCGGTGGCCTCGGTGGCCACGATGAGCTCGCACAACTGGGCGACGCGCAGAGAGTCCGGGCGCTGCTCAGCGCGCACGAGATCCTCGACGGCTTCGCGGGCGAACGGCGATCCACGGAGGACACCCAGCAGCTCGCGCGAGCCGAGCGGCAGCGCCGCGCTTCGTGCGAATGAGCGCGAGGCAGTCAACGACAAGACGAGCTGCGCCAAACGGTCGGCGCCGACGCGCCCGAGCGTGACGAGGCCGCGCGCCGACGCCGCGCTCGCAGGCCGCCAATCACTCGGCAAGGCGCGGGCGATCGCGTCGAGGTGTCGGTGTCGCGCTTCGAGGTCCCACGTCCCAACGAGTCGGTCCCAGGCCCCGCTCGCGCACAACACCTCGAAGCCGCGCGCCAACTCGTCGTACGCGCCGAGCTCGACGAGGGCCTGGGCCGCCGCGAGGCGCAGCGTGTGCGCGACGGCCTCGCCGCTCGGGGCGCCGAACACGTTGCGCGCGGGGGCGCCGTCGAGCGCGCGCGCGAGGCGACTCGGCGTGAGGGCATCGGAGCGGACGCCGAGGTAGCGCGCGGCCTCGGCTGCCCGACGCCCTTCTGGGTCGCTGCTGCCGAGCAGCTCGAGCGCGAAACCCGCGAGCGGCCAATCACCGCTGATCCGCGCATGGAATGCGTCCTCGACGCACCGCGCGAACTCTGCGGCGCCATCGACGCCGGTCACGTCGAAAGCGCCGCCCCCGCTCTGCACCGCGAGCTCGTCGACGAACACCGCGAGCGCCCGCGCGCGCGCTGCGACGTCGAGCGGCACCGTCGGCAACACGACGTCGAAGGCCGTCAGGATCCGCGCGTCGCCGTCTGCCGCCAGCGGCTCCTCGGAGCGCACACTCATCTGCCCACCACTGGACTCCGAGCCGACCGCAGCTCCGGAGGTGAGGTCCTCTGCAGACCGGTTACCGAACGCGACTGCGGATCGAGACGCCGAGCCAACGGCCGAATCCCCGAATGCAGGCCGAGGGTGCTGGGCGCCGTCGCCGACCCTCTGCGTGTGCGTGCGCACGCCCACGACCGCGATCACACAGGCAGCCGCCGCAACGCTGACGAGCGTGATCGCGCGCCGCCGCTGCTGTTGCTTGGGCAACGGCGCGCGGTCCACACGGCCGCCGCGCACCGAGGCCCCCACGCCGCGGCGCACGCCTTGGAGTCTGCGCCACAGAATCCAACTCCCATCGCGGCGCCCACGCACGCCCCAGCTGCGTTGCAGCAAGGTTCCCGATAGCAGCCAACTATGGGGAACTTGCGGCGCCTTGCTGGGACGCCCATGGACACCTCGCTGCGAGTCGGCTTCTGTGGGGCTGGCTCCTAGCTCGCGCCGCACGCTGGCTACGAGGTGTTCGACGTCGAGGCGCTCGATCGGCGGCTCGGGCAGCGCGCCACACGCCTCGGCCAGGCGGCGCGTCGCGTGCAGCGCGGCAGCCACCGCGGGATCGGCCGCGGCGTCGCGCTCGAGCTGCAGGAGATCCTCGATCGTCGCGCTGCCATCGAAAGTGCGCTCGAGTCGCCGGCGTGTCGCGGCGTTCATCGGCGGTCCCCTCCCTCGCGAGTGTCGAGCCACGGCGCGAGCCAGCGCTGCAAGAGGCGGCGCGCCTTCATGACGTGTGTGCGGGCGGTCGCGGGGCGCACCCCGAGGGTCGCGGCGACGTCGTCGTACTCGCGGCCCTGGAGCACGCGCAGCGCGAGCGCGGCGCGCAGCGGGACCGGCAGACGCTGCAGGGCCTCGCTGAGGCGGCGCTGCAGCTCGCCGAATTCCCCGCCGGTCGGCCCGTCGCGGTCCGTGGCCGGCGCGGCCTGACGTTCGGCATCGACAGCCTGCAGGGAGACACGCGCGGGGCCGCGTCCTCGGCGGCGCTGGTGGTCGCGGCCGAGGTGCAGCGCGATGCGCCCGAGCCAGCCCCCGAACGGCCCCTCGGCCCGGTACAGGGCGAGCGACCCGAGGGCGCGCACAAACGTCTCCTGGGTCAGGTCCTCGGCGTCCTCGTGGTTCCCGACGATGCGGTACAGGAGGCCGTACACCTCCGCCGCGAAGGCCCGCACGAGCCGGTCCCCCGCCGCGCGATCGCCCTCGCGGGCGCGCTCGACGAGCCGCGCCAGGGCCGCGGGCGCGAGGATCTCATCCACGAGTTTCGAGGGGCGCGGCATGGGCCGCAGCCAGTATGTTCCGAAGGGACTCGGGCAACGTCGGACTCCTTGGGTCTGCACCACGGGTCTCGACGTCGGACACGCTCGGCTGTCGACGGGTTTCCGGGGCATTCCGGCAGGCCAGCGCCTTCCGGGAGGCCAGCGCCTTCCGGGAAGCCAGCGCCTTCAGGCTGGCCGGGGCCTTCAGCGATGAGCGGCGGGCGCGTCCTCAGGGCGCCGCGAGTCGAACACGGGTTCGCGTGCGGAATCGCCCGTGGCGCTCCTCATCGACCGCTCCGCCGGCACGGCCCCTGCTCCTATGCCCACTCCTTCCCGAACCGAGCGTGTCGCCGTCGTCGGCGCAGGTGTCGCCGGCCTCATCCTCGCCCGCGACCTCGTGCGCGACGGGCACGAGGTCAGCGTGTTCGACAAGGGCCGCGGCCCCGGCGGGCGCCTCGCGACGCGCCGCGCCGAGCCGTTCTCGTTCGACCATGGCGCGCAGTACTTCACGGCGCGCGACCCCGAGTTTCGCGCGGAAGTCGAGACCTGGGTCGCGGCGGGGTGCGCGGCGCGCTGGAACGGGCGGCTGACCGTGCTCGAGGCGCCGGGTATCACGGCGCCGGGTATCACGGCGCCGGGTATCACGGCGCCGGGTATCACGGCGCCGGGTATCACGGCGCCGGGTATCACGGCGCCGGGCATCACGGCGCCGGGCATCACGGCGACGGCCATCACGGCGACGGCCATCACGGCGCCGGGCGACGCGAGCGGCTTCCGGCGCGAGGGCACCGCCGCGGTCGGAGCGAGCGACGAGCGCTTCGTGGGTGTCCCGGGGATGAACCGGATCGCCCACACCCTCGCGGAGCAGCTCGCGACGTGCGGACCAGGCCGCGGGTCGATCGCGCGCGGCGTGCGCGTGGCGACCATCGCGACCTCGGGCCAGGCGAGTCCCGCGGCTCTCGACGGCGGGCCCGCCGCAAGCCCAAGAGCGCTGGACCGCGCGCGCCGCCCCTTGCACCTGCTGCGCGACGAGCAGGGCAACTCGCTCGGCACGTTCGAACTCGTCCTTGTGACGACGCCGCCGGAGCAGGCGGCGCCGCTCGTGGCGGCGAGCCCGCGCTTGCACGGCTTGGCCAGCGCGATCGCGATGAACCCGTGCTGGGCGACGATGGTGGCCTTCGCCGAGCCCCTCGCGGCGCCCTTCGACGGCGCCTTCGTACATGGCGGTCCGCTCGCCTGGATCTGCCGCGACGGCTCGAAACCCGGGCGCAGCGCGCCGAACACCTGGGTGCTGCACGCGAGCGCGGCCTGGAGCCGCGCGCACCTCGAGGAGGACGCGGACGACGTCGTACGCGCGAGCCTCGAGGCGCTCCGCGCGACGCTCGGGATCGGCTTGCCTGAGCTCCTCTACAGCGCTGCACACCGCTGGAGGTACGCGGGGAATCCGGCAACCGAGCACATGGGAGCCCCCTTCGAGCCAGCCCTCGACCGGGCCCTCGACCGGGCCCTCGGCCTCGGCCTCGCGGGCGATTGGCTATGCGGCTCCAACGTGCAGAGCGCGTGGCGCTCCGCTCGCTCGCTCGCGACTCGAATCCGCTCGTTCGATCATTGAGTCGAGCAGGCGTTTCGGCTCTGCTGGCCCCATGCAGGACGACGCCTGGCGCGAGCTCGAGGCCCTCGTCGAGACCGGATCGCCCACGGCCCTCGCGGACTTCCTCGACGGGCTCGAATACGAGGACCGTACGGTCGCGGTCGCGCGCCTCCCCGAGGACGCGCGGACGAAGTTGCTCGCGGCGCTCGATCCGGACGACGCGGCCGAGATCATCGGTGGTCTGCCCGATTCGCAGGTCACCGAGGCCTTCGGCAACATGTCCGTTGCGGAAGCAGCGCGCATCGTCGAAGAGCTCCCGAGCCACCACGCTGCCGACGTCGTCAGCGAGATGGAACCCGAGCGCGCGGCGGAGATCCTCGAAGAGATGGACGCGGCCGACGCGGCCGAGGTGCGCGCCCTCGCGGCCTACGACGACGATGTCGCGGGCGGCCTCATGCGGACCGAGCTGCTCGAGTACGACGCCGACATGGCGGTCGGCGACGTGGTCGCGGATCTGCAAGGCAACGCCGAGCGCTACGAGGACTACGACGTGCAGTACGTCTACGTCGTCGACTCCGCCGGGCGTCTGCGCGGGGTGCTGTACCTGCGCGATCTGCTCTTGACCGCGCCATGGCGTCCGATCGGCGAGATCATGCTCACCGAGCCGCTGTTCGTCGATGACACCGCCAGCACCGAAGAGCTGCGCAGCATCTTCGACTCGATCACTTTCAACGCGGTGCCCGTGGTCGACTCCGACCAGCGCCTCCTCGGGGTCGTGCGGCGCAGCGCCTTGCAAGAGCGCCTCGCCGAACGCAGCGAACACGACTACCTGATGACCCAGGGTATCGTCGGCGGCGAAGAGCTGCGGTCGATGCCGATGTTGTTGCGCTCGCGACGGCGCCTCTCGTGGTTGAGCGCGAACATCGTGCTCAACTTCATCGCGGCCAGCGTCATCGCCGCGAATGAACACGTCTTGCAGCAGGTCATCGCCCTCGCGATCTTTCTGCCGATCCTCTCGGACATGAGCGGCTGCTCCGGCAACCAATCCGTCGCGGTGAGCATGCGCGAGCTGTCCCTGGGCCTCGTCGTACCACGCGAGGCGCTGCGCGTCGCGCTCAAAGAGATCGTTCTCGGCGCCATCAACGGCACGGTGCTCGGCATCTTGGTCGGGGGCGCCGCGTGGGCCTACTCCGGAACGCCCTGGCTCGGCTTCGTGGTCGGGTTCGCGCTGCTCTTGAACACGATGATCGCGGTCGTCGTCGGCGGCACCCTGCCGCTCATCATGAAGCGCTTCGACGTCGACCCGGCGCTCGCGTCCGGGCCGCTCCTGACGACCGTGACGGACATGTGTGGTTTCTTCCTGGTGTTGACCCTCGCGAGCCACATGTTGCCGCTCCTGATCGGCGCGGAATGAGCACGATGACGGGCGCGGGCGCGGGATGACGGACACAGTCGAGCTCCACGTGGGCGCGCTGCGGCTCCAGCTCGCGCTCGGCGAGGGTGTGCACCACGACCGCGAGAACGAGGCGCTGTACCGGCCCCTCGCGGCGCTCGTGCGCGGCGGCGAGCGAGTGCTGGACCTGGGCTGTGGCAATGGCGTGCTCGGCGTGATCGCTGGGCTCGCCGGAGCAGGTTCGGTGACGTTCGCTGACGTGCACGAACCGTCGGTGATCTTGGCGCTCGAGAACGCGCGCCGCAACGGGCTGCACAGCTGCGCGGGTGCGATAGGCGATTTCCTCGCCCCGCTCGGCGACGCGACCTTCGACCTCGTGCTGTGCAATCCGCCCCAAACCGGCGGCGGCGCGGAGCTGCGCCGGTTGCAGCCCGCGCGTTACGGCGGCGACGACGGCGCCGAGCACTTCGTGCGCCTCGCAGAGGGCGCCGCGCGTGTCGCGCCTCGCCCCGCGGCGCGCATCGCGTTCTTCCAGCTCTCGCGCGCGAACCCACGCCGCGCGCGCGCCGCGTTCGAGCGCGCGGGTTTCGAGCTGCAGGAGTTGGCCGCGGTCACGCGGCGTTTCACGCTGCGCGACCTCGAAACACTCGCGCCCGGCACGGGTGTGCACCAGCTCGCGCTGAGGCGGCGCGGCGAGGCCGAATTCGAGGGCCCTGAGCCGGATTCGAGCTCGACAGCAAATCCAGCCGCGGTGTACCGGATGCGCCAGGCGCTCATGCTCGCGACGCGCATCACCCCGCCAGAAATTCGCGCCAACTGAGGACACTCACGCCGTGCCGCGCGAGCCACTCTCCCAGACGCGGGTCGAGGAGCGCTTCGAGCTCGCGCTCGCGCTGGGGCTCGGCGGAGTACGGCACCGAATCGTAGGCGCAACGGCCTGGGTGGACCATCAACTCGAGGGACTCGCCCGGGGCGACCTCGAACAGCGCAAAGAGTCGCTCGACCGAACACTGGCCCTCGAGGCAGAACCCCGCGAAGTGCGCGGGGCCGGCGCCGCGACGCCGTGTACGAACGAGCGCGGCGAAGCGCGCGCTCTTCGAGCTGGGCGTCGATGCGCCTTCGAACTCGAATGGCTGCCGCCGGCGAGCGACGAAGGGGTAACGCGACTCCAGGCGATCGAGCGCTTCGGCCGCACACGGGAACACGTGGATGTGGTTGTGGCCGTCGACGTGGGTCGGTGTCAGGCCCGCCCGCAGCACGCGCTCGAGTTGGGCCGCGAATTCGGCCTCGATCTCCTCGCCATCGAGCTCGCCGGCGAGCGCGCGTTCCCACAAGAGCTCCTTGGCGACGAACGCGCCGCGCACCCCCACCGCACCTGCGGGCGGGCAGCAGTGGCTGAGATTCAGGTGGACCCCGACCCCGAGCGTTGGCGCTTGGAGCGCCCGCGCCGCGAAGTCCTCGAAGCCGCGCCCCATGGCGAGCACCGTCGCGCTGCGCAGCACCCCCGCGGCGTGCAATTCGAAGATGCCATCGTTGCGCGGCACGTCGATGCCGGCGTCGTCGGCGTTGATCACGAGGCGACGAAGGAGCATGTTGGGCACGTGAAGGCCACCATCCTACGTTCCTGGAGTGAATCGCTCATCCGGGTGTGGTATGACCTCGGCACATGCGCGTCCTCTTCGTGGCCCCCTACGCCCTCGACGTGCCGGGCGGGAATTCGACCGCGCTGCGCCGCCTCATCGAGCATCTCGCGCGCCTCGTCGCGCGCGGGGGTGGACGACTCGACGCAGAGGTCACCACGTGAGCCGACCTGGCGGACGGGCGCGTGGCGCCCGCCTCCGGTGACTTCGAGCTGATCCACGCCCTGCACGCGCGCAAGGCTGGGTCCTGCGCGCTGCCGCTGGCGCGTGAGCTCGGCGTGCCGTGTGTGCTCACGTTGACGGGGACGGACATCGCGGACGACATCGAACGCACAGCGGAGGGAGCCGCGGTGCGCGCGACGATCGCCGAATGTGATGGCCTCGTCGCGCTGCGCGCGAGCCAGCTCCTCGAGCTCGCCGAAGCGGGAATCACGATCCCGGAACACAGCGTCGTGATTCCGCAGGGGATCGAAGTCGCGCCACCCGAGCTCGGCGCCGCCGAGGCCTTACGGCGCCGCCGCGGGATCGGGCCGCGCGACTTCATGGCCCTCTTGCCGGGCGGGCTGCGCCCCGTCAAGGCGCAACACATCGCGATCGAAGCCACAGCGCTCGTCGCGCACGATGGGAACCCGCTGCATCTGGTCCTCGCCGGTCCGACCTTGGACCCGGACTACGAGCAGGTCTTGCACACCGCTGCCCGCGGTGTGAAATGGGTCCACCTCACGGGTCCCGTGCCGCACTCCAAGATCAGCGCCGCCTACACGGCCGCGGATGTCGTGTTGAACACGAGCGAATCCGAGGGCGAGTCGAACGCGCTGCTCGAGGCGCAGCTCGTCGGGCGCGCCGTGCTCGCGCGGCGCAATATCGGCAACAGCGCGCTCGTCGAACACGGCGTGAACGGCTGGCTGTTCGACGACGCGCAAGAGCTCGCGGCGTTATTGCAGCGCGCGCGCGCCGCTCCAGAGGAATGCGCCAAGTTGGCGGCCCGCGCCGAAGCGCGGGTCCGCGAACGAGCCGACCCGGCGCTCGAGGCGGCGAGCCACCTCCGCCTCTACCTCTCGCTTCTTGGGCGCTCGCTGCTCGGGGTCCCGATGCAATAGAGGTGCTCGTGCGTGCGCAGGAACAACTCGCCGTTCGAGATCGCGGGTGTCGCGTTGGTCGCCTCGCCGAGCTCGTTCATCGCGAGCACTTCGAGCTTGTCGGCCCGCGGCGCGAACACCGCCGTAGTGCCGTTCTGCCCCAGCAAATAGAGGCGCCCCGCAGCAGAGACGATCGACCCCCACGTGCCGCCACGCAGGATCCGCTCGCTCCACTTGACCTCGCCCTTCACGGGGTCGATGCACCACAGGATGCCGCTCATGTCGGGCAGCAACACGTGGCCGTCGACAGCGATCCCTGAGGCACAGTTGCTGAGCTGCTCGGGCAAGTGAAAGACGCGGCGCGACTCGGTCACATCGCCTTCGCCATCGATGCGCACGCCGTAGAGCGGCCCGACGTACCCTCCCGCGACCACACACACATCGCCGACTAGGGTCGGTGACGAATACGTCAGGTCGCCGCGTGTCGCGATCATCCCGTTGCACCACCAGACGACTCCGCCGGTCGCCACGTCGTAGGCGACGAGGCGGGTCGATTGTGCGCAGAGCGCGAGGTCGCGCTCGCCGACACGAGTGATCAGCGGTGTGCACCACGAACCCGCGATGCGTTTCGCGGCGATGGCCTCCGCGTCGAGGTGGTTCGGCTCGGGCGTGCGCCAGAGCTCCTTGCCCGTGGCGAGGTCGAAGGCCGCGACGAAGCTCTCCGCCGTCGGGCCGTTGTCGACTACCGAATCGGGCCCCGTGTTCAGAATCACGCGGCCGTCGTGCACGACCGGCGACGTGCCGTTGCCCCACATGTGCACGAAGTCGCCGAGGTCGTGTTCCCACACGAGCTCGCCTTCGAGGGTGTACGCGTGGAGGCCGGCGCTGCCGTGCCACGTGACGACGAGCTCGCCGTCACTCGCGGGTGTCGTGCCGCAATACGGATTCGTCTTGTGCGTGGGCTCTTTGCGATCCAGCTCCACCGTGCGCTTCCAGAGCTGCTTGCCGTCCGCGCGGTCGAAACAGTAGAGCGAGCGCTGCTTGCCGGCCTCGTCTTCGGCCATGTTCAAGAAAACGCGCCCGCCCGCGACGATCGGGCTGCCGTTCGCGGGTTGCGCCAGGGGCGCTTTCCACTTGATGTTCTTCTCGAGGCTCCATTCGAGTGGCAACGCGGTCTCGCGGGACGTGCCGTCGCCGCGCGGGCCGCGGAAGGCGGGCCAATCTTCGGTGGTGGGCCCTTGCTCGCTCGTGGGTGCCGGCGCGACGGCCGGCCCTGCGCTCGGCGCCTGGCCTTGCGGCGCGGTCTGGTCCTGGCCTGCGGCCAGGAGCGCGGTCCAAGGCCCGAAGAGTGCGGTCAGCAACAAAATGCGGGTCGTGTGAGTCATGTGAGGTCCTCTGGATTCGTTCGCGGCAATGAAGGTGTGCACGCGCTGGGTCGCCGGTCCGCGTCAGGAGGCCAACTCAGCGGTACGAGAGGGTCAGCAGCAGCCGCCGCCCGGGGCGCACGATTCGCCGGCGCCGGGCGCGACGTCCGGGCGGATAACCCCGCGCTTGGTCTCGGAGACAGAGCGCGTGCGCGATCGATGGCAGTCGAATTCTACGACCTCTTCGGATGCAACCTCGACCAACGGAGGGACCGGCACAAAATGCCCGGCGTACGGCTCGCGCTGGGTCAGCTCGAAGGTCTTGCGGCAGACCGCAGTGCGCTCGCCGCGGCGGAACACATGCCCGTCGTCGTCGTGCACCTCGCGCCACGGGCCCTTATAGAGGACGGCCTCGTTGTGCTCGCGGCACGCGCCCTCTTTGCCCTTGTGCGCGATCACAGTCATTGAGCGGAACTCGATGCCCTCGACGACCGCCCAGGGTTCGCTCTGGTAAGCCACGCACTCGACGCCGTAGAGGCCCGCCTCTTCGAACGCGGCGAGGAAACGATCTTCGCGCAACGCGCCAGAGATGCAGCCGGTCCAGAGCGCGGGGTCCTCCTGGAGCGCAGCGGGCACGTCCTCGTCCGAGACGATGTCACTGATCGCGCAACGCCCGCCGCGCCGCAACACGCGGTGGATCTCGCGAAACATGCGCGGCTTGTCCGCGGGGTCGACGAGGTTCAGCACGCAGTTCGACAAAACGAGGTCGATGCTCCCGTCGGGCACGAGCGGCTCGTCTCGGCGCAGCCGCGCGCGCTCACGCTCGAGGGCCTCGAGTCCCGCGAGGTCGCGCACGGGGTGCGCGGCGAGCCACGCCTCGAGTCGCTCGAGGTCGAGGGCGAGGTCCTGGATGTGACCCTTCTGGAATTGCACGTTCTGCCAGCCGACACGCGCGCCGATCGACGCGCGGTGTGTACGCGCGAGGGCCAGCATCGCGTCCGTGGCGTCGACGCCGAGCACGCTGCCCTTCGGCCCGACGAGCTGGCTCGCCATGTAGCAGATCTTGCCGCCGCCCGAGCCCAGGTCGAGCACTCGCTCCCCCTCGCGCACGAAGCGGCTCGGATCGCCGCAGCCGTAGTCGCGGTCGAGGATCTCCTGCGGCAGGACCTTCAGCAATGAGGCGTCGTAGTCGACGGGGCAGCAGAGCTCGGGGACCTGGGTCTCGGCCCCAGCGGCGTAACGGGCGCGGACGGCCTCGAGGACTTCGTCGGTGGTCTTCATGGTGCAGGGCGCTGCGAGCGACGCAGCGGCAGCACCTTACACGTAAGGGGGGCGGAACACGGGAGCCTCGCGCTGCTCCGCAGCACATTGCGCTTCTGGTTCGACGGCTAAAGCCGATACACGGTGTTTTCGACCGATCGACGGACTTACGCCCCGCTCAGCGCGAGCACGCTGCGCCCGTGCCATCCAGCTCGGCGCTGCTCGGGACCCGCGGGACTCGCGCCAGGGCGCGTTGTGTCGCGCAGATCAGCTGCACGCCGCGCTCGAGGCCCCCGTCTACGCCGAGGAACGGCTCTTCGAGCTGCGCATCGAACGCTTGGAGGCCCGTCTCGTCCTCGATGACCTGGGCGATGCGCTGGGCCAGCGCCAACGTGTCGCGCGCGCGTCCCTCGTCCGAGCGGTAGGGCAATGACAGCAAGATCTCGCGCACCTCGAGGTCGAGCACGAGGCCGCTGCTCGGGTCGACACAGGTCAGCCCCTGCCGCGTGCGGCGCAGCTCGATGCGCGGCAGGATCCGGCGCATCGACGAGGCGATGCGCCACCAGTCGGCGCGCACGATGTCGACGGCGGCGTCTTTTGTGCGCGGATCATCCTTGTGGTCGACTTGTTCGAGCGCCTCGAGCGCGTCGACCCAATGCGCGCCGGGCGCGAGGGCGAGAAAGTGCACGGCGTATGCCATCGCGCGCATTGTGTTGCGCGACGCCGCGTGGGTCGAGCCTCACTCTTGGTCGAGTTGAGACGTGCACCAGCTTGCGACGACCTCGCGAACCGTGGCCCTCGATTGCGACATCGAGCGAATGCGAGCTATGAGGCCGCTCCGACCGTTCGATCCGGTCTGAGGTCTCGCGCTGGTGCACGATCGCGGCGTCCCATTTGCGGGACTGTCCAATTCGAAATGTGTCGGGAAATCGAGGATCGCTCCTGCGACGCAGACACAAGCGTCGGGAGCGACAGCTCGATGGAGCAACGCACACCCTCGGTGAGAAACGCCAGTCGGACGACGCCACCCAGGGCGCCGCTAATCCCTCGTTCGATCTTCTCGAGCCCTCGAGCGCGACGCGCAGCGTCGGGCACCGGAGGACCGCCATGTTCGAGCCACGCGAGGTGGAGCCGCGCGGTATCAGGGGTGGCGCAATGCGAGCCATCGCCTGCGCTGTCGGCCTCTGCGTCTGCCGTTCCGTTGCCTTCAACGTCGCCTGCACCATCGATGGGGCCGACCGACGGTCGGACACTCCGCACGGACCAACGCACCTCGACATGTCCACGGGCGACAGACAACGCGCCGTGTTGGGCCGCGTCAGCGGCGAGCTCGCAGAGTGTCGTGCCGAGGGGCAACAAGAAGGCCTCGGGGAGCTGCACCGCCGGTGCCGGCGAGCGCGACGCGCGGCAGGCTCGCTTGGCCCACGCCGGCACCTTCGTGAATCTGATTCAGAGGTCGCGCGGTGGCTTTACGCGCGCCGTAGGGACCGAGCGCGAGCTCGATGAGCCCGCGGAGCTCCATCGCGAAAGGACCCGACCGCGAAGGGCGCTCCTCTTCGGGCTGGACGAGGCGCGGCTGCTGGCGCTGGAGCTCGGCGAGGCGCTGCGTGAAGTCCGCGAGGGCCTCGGCTGGGTCGGGGCGACGGCGCAGACTTCGGCGCAGCAGCGCCGTGACCGTCGCCAGCAGCGTGACGAGGCGCTGGTCGAGGTCGCGCACGCGGCCGTCGAAGTCGATGACCAGCGCGGCCTTGGCCCGCGCCCGTCGCAGCGCGCGCCACACGTCGCGTGAACGTGTGCGCACGGCGAGGAGCCACGATGCTCCCCTCCGCGCCGGTGGGGCTACGGAAGGCGGAGGGACCGTGTGAACGGCTGGCGCTTCACCAGGACCCTTTGCGAACGAGGTGGCCTGGCGCGCCCTGCGTCGTGCGAGGGGGGCATGGGAGGTGCCATCGGGGAGATCGGCACAAAGCCCGCATGCCTGGAGCGGGAATCGGCACTCCTCCCCCGTCATACCTTGACGGCCCCGCCTGACCCGCTATCCTCCCCCCGCTGCACGCAGGCCCCGTCGGTCCAACCGACGCCCCGCGCGCGACATGCGGGCGTAGCTCAGTTGGTAGAGCGTCAGCTTCCCAAGCTGAATGTCGAGGGTTCGAGTCCCTTCGCCCGCTCCACTCAGACTGGCCACTCAGACTGGCCACTCAGACTGGCCACTCAGACTGGCGCGAGCCGTCGGTCCCTTCCAAGTCCCAGGTTTTCGACGACCCGCTTCCGACGTCATGGATGCGGCGCAAGTGGGGCCCCACATCCCGTTCGAGGTCCGCCGCCGACAGCGCGGCTTCGAGTCGAAGCGCGACGTGCCCCCGACGAGCATCGAGGACTTGCCGTTGCACTTCGATCAGCGCCAGGATGGTGGTCCGCCCTGCGGCGATGGACTCGCGAGCCAGAGCGAGTGAACGCTCGGCCTGCGGCAGAAGTTCTTCGCTGTAGAAGGCCAGGTTTCTCGAGCCCATCGAGTGCTCTCTGGCACAGCTCGGTGAGTGAACGGTTCACGCTCGCAAGGTGAAAGCCCAACGGGCCGAAGCTGTTGGTCAGGGCGGAGCATGATCGCCTCGTGGCCGATGGACATGCTCGCCTGTGGGATCACATGCAGGAGCAAAGCATGGCCGTCGAGCGAGTTGTTCACGGCCCGAAGGTGGGCGAGGCGTCGTGGGCCCCTACAACCGAGGCTGGAGTCCACCGCGACAGAGACCGCGAGGCTCGACTCGCCGAACGCCAACCGGCGTTCACAGAATCAAATCTGGTCGAGCAGAAGCGCTGCACTCAACCAATTCGCAGCGCAGTGTCCACGCTGCGAACTGGATTTGGCGCGAGGCCCTACCTCTTCTTGTTGCCCTCGTTCTTGTTCGGGGCGGGCGGCGACGTGACCGTGGACATCTTCGCCGTGATGGGCGCCTGGGTTTGCTTGGCCGCGGGCGCGGAGGCCGGGACCGTCGCGGGCGCGGCGACCTTGGCGGGGCTCGGCAACGGCGCTTGGGCGCGCGGCTGGTGCACCGCGGTCATGGTCTCGAGCACGCCCTCCGAGAGCGTCGGACGGTCTTTTGCCGACGCGCGCTGCGTCGCTTGCAAGAGGTCCGCCATCGACAACATGCCGGCGAGGCGACCCTCGCCGTCGACGACCGGCATGCGGTTGATCTGGTGCTGGCGCATCGAGGTCAGCGCGCGCTCGACCGTGTCCGACGCGGCGCAGCAGTGCAGGTCGGTGGTCATCACGTCGGCGACGCGAATCGCCGAGAGCGCGCGGCCCTTGAGGTAAGCGGCCATCGCGACGTCGCGGTCGGTGACGAGGCCGTGGAGCTGGCCGTCTTCACCGACGACAGGCACGACGCCGCAGTCGCGGTCCCACATCACCCCGGCCGCGCGCTCCAAGGAGTCAGCGGGTTCGCAGGTCGACGTGTGACGGGTCATGACTTCGGAGACGTTCATGGTGGGGCTCTCTTGAGCGTGTTGGAACAGGGCTGCGCCGGGAGCGACCGATCGCGCCCGACGTGGCACTAGCATGACGCGCGGACTTCGCGCCCGCCAGTCGAGTCGCCCCGGACCCCAAAATCGCCTGCGCCGGGCCGTCGCGCGACCTATCGCGCCTGCTCGGCGATCAGCGCCGCGACCATCGGCTTGGCGCGGCGCGCGTGCACGATGCCGATGATCCAGCCGATGACGCCGAGGCCCAGGAGGCCCCCCGCGGTCTCCTCCGCCGCCGCGCCGTCGCCCTCGAAACCGAGTAGGTTCCCCCACGCGTCGTAGACAGGCGTCGCATCGCCGGCCGCCGCTTCCGCGATCGCCGGCAGCGCGAGGATGCACAATAGCGTGATCGCGTGCAGCGCCGTGAACACGAGGAAACGGCTCTGCTTCGTGCGCAGCCACAGGGAGAACCACCCCGCACACGCGAGGCCCGGGATCCACGCCGGGATCATCCACTGGGTGAGTGTGCGCGGCCAACGATTCGGACCGCTGTTCGCGAGGGTCTCCTTGCCGAGCGCGCCGAGCTTTTGCATCCACTCCGCGCCGCCGCCGAGTCCGCCGAGGCCGCCGCCGAAGGCGCCGCCCCCACCGCCGCCTGACTGGAGCTTGCCGAGCTCTTGAACGAACGCTGCGGCGGTCGCCGGTCGGCGCGAGGGGTGCGCGGAGAGCGCGCGCTCGATCAGCGCGTCGAGCGCTTTCGGCAGGTCGGGCCTCACCGCCGACGGCAGCTCGAAGCGCCCGCGCGGCGCGACGTTGAGCAGCACCTCGTACATCACCGCGCCGAGCGAATACACGTCGGCCTCCGGGCCGACCGCGTCCGCGCTCGTCTCTTGCTCCGGCGCCATGTACGCCGGGGTCCCGAGCGACGCGCCCGCGACGGTGAGGTGCTCGCGCGAGGCGAGGGCGCGCGCGATGCCGAAGTCGAGCACCTTGACCCGGCACGTCGTCGCCGTGTCAAACGGGTCGCCGATCAGCATCACGTTCTCGGGCTTCAGGTCGCGGTGCACGACCTGCTCGGCGTGCGCGGCCGCGAGGCCTGCGCCGATCTGCGACACGATGTGCAGCGCGACGCCGAGCGGCACGGTGCGCCGCTCGCGCAGGTTCTGGGTCAACCAGCCGCGCAGGCTCTGGCCCTCGATGCACTCCATCGAGAGGTAGAGGCTGCCGTCGGAGTTGTTGACGTCGAAGACGCTGACGATGTTGGGGTGGCGCAGGCTGCGCGTGAGCTTGCCCTCGCGCAAGAAACGCTGCGCGTAGTCCTCGGACGCGACGAGCTCGGGGTGCACGAGCTTCAGGCACACCGCCTCGCCCGTGACCGTGTCCTTGGCCTTGTAGACGATGCCCATGCCGCCGCGGCCGAGCACGGACTCGATCTCGTAGCGGCGATCGAAGAGCGTCCCGGGCGCCAAGGCCTGGCCGCCGGCCTTCCCGCCGAGGCCCGGGGTCGCGACGGTCCGCAGGCCGTCGAGGTTGTCGCTCGCGGCGCTCGCCGCGGACGCGGGAGCCGTAACGGGCTTCTGGGCTGGCTGCGGGGCCGGCTGCGGGGCCGGCTTTTGGGCCGGCACGGGCGGCGTCGCCTGCGCCACGCCCTCGCCGGCCGCTACAGAGCCGGCCGCAGGCGCGCCGCAGTCGTCACAGAAGTTGGCCCCCGAGGCGAGGAGCGCGCCGCATTGTTTGCACTTCATGGCGTTGGGATCCGTGACTCTCAGGCGCCGCTGCGCGTGAGCCAGAGCGTAGCCAACTGATCGCCCTCGGCGCTGAACTCCACCGTGAAGCCGAGGTCGTTCGCGCGCGGCCCGAGCAGCCCCACGCGGTCCTTGTCCGCGAGCACCGCGGCCGCGTCCGGCTCGAGGCGATCGCCGTTGACGTAGAGCGCGCGACTGCCGGTCACAGTCAGCAACAAACGCCCGTTCTGCAGCCCGAGGGTCGCCGCGCGCCCCGAAACGGCGAGCGAGCGCTCGCGATCGACCGCGCCATCGGCGCCTCGCGAACGGAAGACGAGGTCGTTGGGCTCGGGGTTCTGGTCCGAGCGCTCGCGGCTGTTGCGGCCGATGGTCACGAGCACGCGCCCGACAAACGGGCGCTTGTCGGGGAAGGCCTCGCCCGCGTCGAAGCCGTCGCAGCGGACCTCGACCTGGCGCCCGAACGCGGCGCGCAATTCGGTGTACCCGCGCACACCCTCGCGCAGCTCATAGGCCTCGGCGCGCTGCAGGTTCGTCACCGGCGTGCGGCCCGCGGACGTCAGATTCGAGTCGCCGAGCGAGTACTTCATCGCCTCGCTGACGGAGGGCCCGGTCTGGACGACCGCCGAAGCGCCGGCCTCGAAGTGCCCGCCCTGGACGCTGATGTTCTGGGTGATCTGGGCCTTCTGTTCGCGCTCGTCGATCTTCAAGACGATCTCGGCGGAGAACGCGTACGACTCCTGCGCGTCGCCGCGTTGCGTGCCTAGCACGAGCACGACCCGCAGGCGCGTCGTGCCGCCGGCCTCGAACACGCCGGTGTCGACGTGGAACGGGCGCTCGTCGCCGGCGCGCAAGGCGTCCCAGTCGAGGGCGACCTCCTCGAGGTCGCGCCCCGGTTCACCCTTGAGCAAGCGCTCGACGCGGAACCCGCCGCCGAGGCGCGAGCCGTTCGCGAGGACCATCGGCACCGTCACGCGTTGGCCGACACGCGCGCCGAGCAACGCGCCGCGCTCGATGAAGAGCTGCGGCGCGACGTGCGCCGCGCAGAAGCCCGTCGCGTCGACCAGGCTGCTGCACTCGGCGAAGCCCGGGCACCGCAAGAGGACGTGGCCGCATTGATCACACGCGTTCGCCGCGAGGTCGCGGGCGGACACGAGGCAACACGGCGCGTAGCTCTGGAAGGGCATGGACCTCAGTTGCGGAGCTGGTGACCGCAGTTGCGGCAGTGCCGCGCCGCGACGGGGATACGTTGGTGGCACTGCGGACACTCGGTCGTCTCGTCGTCGTCGCCGCCGGCGCCGCCGCGGCCGTCCTTCATGCGCGCGGCGCCGACCTTGGCGAGGCTGTCGACGGCGCGCTCGAACATTTCGCGCGCCTGGGCGTCGGACTCGACCTTGGAGTTGCGCTGGAGCGCCATCATCTCGCGCAGCAGCGCCTCTTTCTCGGTGCCCATCGCCTTGGCCTTCTCGGCGAATACGGCGGCGACGTGCGGCGACGCGCCGGCCTGGATCGCGAGCAGCACGTCCGGGCTCATCGTCGACTGCAGCTTGAGCTTGTCGTAATCGGCCTGGGTCTGCTGCATGCGCCGCTCCATCTCGGCGTTGTGCTGCGTGGCGAAGTCGTCCTTGTTGAGGCCGCGCAGGGCGGCCTCGCGCTCGAGCTCGAGGCGCTGGAGGTCCGTCAGCTTCTTGAAGTTGACGTCGTGACCCTTGCCGGCGAGGTCGAGTTGCGAGGACGTGTCGCGGTTCCGGATGTCGATGTCCTGCAGGCGCGTCTGGGCGTTGACGTCGAGGTCCTGCAATTGCCCGGCCTTGCGCAGCTCGAGGTCCGCTTGGGTCTCGAGGCGTTTGAGCTCGACCTCCTGGCGCCGGCGCTCGGCGTCGAAGGCCATGGCGTCGCGGCGCTGGTCGAGGCCGATGCGTTGCGCGTCGCGTTCGTTCGTCGTCGCCGCGATGCGATCGGCATAGAAGGCCGCGCGCTTGGCCTGGGCCGACTCGAGCTCGTGCACGAGCTGGCGGTGTTGCTCCAAGCGCATCGCGGCGGTGCGGTTGTCGGCGAGGCGCAGCTGGTTCGACTGCATGACCTCCGCGAGCTCGCCCTCGTTCATGCGCTTCAGGCGCTCGACGTCTTGGGTCGTTTCGAGGCTCAAGATCGTGCCGGCGGACTCGCGCTGGACGTCGCGTTGCGCGCGCTCGAAGCCGGCCTGCACGGCGCGCTCTTGGCGCTCCTCCGCGCGCAGCGTCACGGCCTGCCGCTCTTCTTCCGTGGCCGCGAAGTTCACCGCGGACGACCGCACGAGCAGCCCCAAGTCACCCACGACCCGCTGGACCTCGCGCATCAGCTCGGCTTGGATGCGGTCCTGCAGGCCGTTGTTCGCGCGCAGCTCGGCGGCGTCGTGCGACGTCAGCTCGTTCGTGAACACTCGCTCCTGGACCAGGGGCAGGATGCGTAGGAGGATGTCGTCGCGCATGACGGCGGTGCCCACCGTCACGAGGCCCATGACATCCACGATCTTCTCGGGGTTGAGCGCGAGCTCGAGCACGATCTCGCCCTTGACCACGACCTTGTCGCGGCTGAAACCGACGAGGACCCCGGTCTTCTGGAACGGCTTGAGGTCGGCGACGAGCACACGCAGAGCGTGCTGGCCGCCGATGAACTGCTTGAGGGTTTGCCACAGACCGCCGACGGAGAGGTGCGCGCCCTGCAGCGCGCTGACGACCTGGCCGTCGCGGATGACGATGGCGGCGCAATCGGGCGGGACCGCGATGCGCTTCTCGAGCACACCCTTCAGGTCCGAGTCGGGCAGATAAGCGGCGAGCGTGTCCTCACCGTGGGACTTCCAATCGACGTACGACATGATTCGAGATCTGGGGACGGCGCGGGCTCAGGCGCGGCTGCGGACGACTTGGACGAGGGAGATCACGAGGACGACGATCGCGAGGCCGATGCCGAGCGGATACCGCTGGGCGACGTCGGTGATGCTGAAGTTGACGCCCTCGCGGGCAGCGATGCCGGACGCGGTCGGCGGGACGAGGGCGACGATAGCCGCGGCGACGACCCGCGAGGTCATGCGCGCGAGCTTGCCCCAGGGCGGCAGCTTGGGCGCGACGCCTTCGGCCTCGGCGGCGCTCGCGGCGCGCGCCTCGGCGTAGGCGTCGCCGCGGGCCAGCGCCGCTGCGCGGGCCTCGTGGTCGACCTTCGTGAACGAGGGCTGGAGCTTGGACGCGGGCTGCGTCGTCTCGGCCTTCGTCAGGTTGTAGGCGCGCCGGTGAGCGGCGCGCAGCCCCTCGGCGACGAGCCAAACGCCGGCAGCGACGAGGAGAGCTATGTCGAGGTTGGCGAGGACCACCTCGGTCCAGTGAAGCGCAGGATCAGGCATGGTGTGGGGAGGGGACGGGAGCGCCGGCCTCGAGGTCAACGCCGGACCCATGAATTGTCGGGTCAGGCGTGTCCCTGACCCGAATCCGTGTTCCCGGAATGACCCCCAGAACCTCGCCCAGCCAACCCGCAGCCCATCGCCGCAGCCCGCGCCAAACGTCGCTCAGGGGAGCTCCACGACGCGGAT
>Ga0163144_10002096_pt1 | contig 46564 bp, 36 predicted proteins | sample OliLak19BULKMAT1_FD_123175 | JGI IMG/M metagenome (GOLD analysis project Ga0163144, IMG submission 123175) | Freshwater microbial mat bacterial communities from Lake Vanda, McMurdo Dry Valleys, Antarctica - Oligotrophic Lake LV.19.BULKMAT1 | ecosystem: Environmental > Aquatic > Freshwater >... | reverse complement strand
TCGGTGTCCGCAGTCGCATCAGTTGGGGTGCGATTCTCGCCGGTTCCGTATTGGCGGTCGCCTTATACTTCCTACTGACGCTGTTGGGCGGCGCGATCGGCCTGTCCGTCAGTGGGATGACGAGTGCGCAAGGGTTGGGAATCGCCGCCGCCGTATGGGCAATCGCGGTTACGGCCATCTGTCTGTTCGTGGGCGGCTTCGTCGCGGCCCAGTTCACGACCGGTGAAAACAAGCGTGAAGCCGCGATCTACGGCCTCATGGTCTGGGCCGTGGTGTTCGCCATGCTGTTGTGGCTGATGGCGTCCGGCGTCAAGGCCGGCTTCAGCGCCATGGTCGGCGTCGCCACCACCGGGGCCACGGTCGCCGATGCCACCGACGCGAATGCGAATCAATTCGACTGGGAAATGGTTGCCCGCCGCGCTGGTTACAGCCAACAACAACTCGACGACATGAAGTCCAAGGTCAAGGACCTGCCCGCCCAAGCGAAGCAGGCTTCCGAAGACCCGGCCACCAAGGCCCGCGTCGAGCAAACCGCCCGTGAAGCCGGCGAAGCCGCGACCAAGGTGACCTGGTACAGCTTCCTCGGCACCCTGATCTCGATGATCGCAGCCGCCGCCGGCGGCTACGTCGGCTCCGGCCCGGCCTTCCGCCTGTTCACTGCCCCGGCGAGCCGCATCATCCGCGCGTAAGCGGGAACAGAACTGCCTAAGGTTAAAATCACCACGGCCACGGCCGTGGTGATTTCGTTTGCGGATGAGATTCACGATCGTGGCGTACGATCCTGCGGGACGATGGAAGCGACGGTTCGCGATCGCCCTGCCGCTCTCGGACCGGGAAGCGGTCCTTGTCGAGAGTCTCTGCCTCCTACACAATCGGCACGTCGTCGGCCGGCTCGGCCGGCTGCGCACTCTTCAGCGCTTGGTTTCCCGTCGCTTTTTCTTCGCCAACTCCATCCGACGATTTGCCCGCGGACTAGCGGCGTCCTAGGCTTTGGTGTCGTGGTTCGGCACCCCGGTTTGGTGCCGACACAGTTTTGCGGCGACGAGTGAAGGATCGACGCGGACATGATGACCCTGCCGCCGCTTTTGACCGTTCGACGCAACCCGGCGGACGACATGGCGGCCACACCGTCCCCAGCCGCGGCGGGGATTGCGATCAAGGCGACCGCACCGAGTACGCCGGTTCCGGCGCTGGATGTCCCTGGTCTGCCGCTCGGCGGCCGACAGGCGTTGGCGGAATTGTTGAATCTCGGCGTCCTCACGTCCGACGATCTCGCGAAATTTTTCGAGAAGGTTGGCGACCGCATCGGGCAGTTGGCTTCCCGCGACCGCACCCTCGATGCCTTGGCCGGGCTGAAATTTCTGACGCACTACGTCGTCACGCGGCTGCTCGCGGGGCAGACGCATGGGTTGGTCTTCGGCGGTTACCGCGTGTTGGACCGCATGAGCAGCGGCAGCATCGGGATCGTCTTTCGGGCCGAGCATGTGCAGCTTCGGCGACCGGCGGCGATCAAGGCGATGCCGCTGGACGAGACGACGCGCCAGGACACAGTCGACCGCTTTTTCAACGAAGTCCGCATGTTGGCGAAGGTGAATCACCCTCACGTCGTCGCGGTCTTCGATGCCGGCACGCTCGCCGAGACCGGCCCCGGTATGCCTGCGACGGCCTACCTCGTGATGGAACTGCTCGACGGCGGCGATCTGGAAAACCACGTCTACGAACACGGTACACCCGACCTCGGCACGGCCTGCGAGTGGATCCGCCAAGCGGCGATGGGGTTACGGGCGGCCCACGCCGAAGGCTTCATCCATCGGGATGTGAAACCGAGCAACTTGCTGCTGAGTGCACAACGCACCATCAAGGTGATAGACTTCGGCTTGGCCCGCGATTTCGCCGGCACCCGCACCAACCCCAAGTCGCTCCTCGGCAGCTTGGAATTCCTGGCACCCGAACAACTGGCCGATGCACCTCTGGCAATCGAGCCGGCGGACGTCTACGGACTTGGCGCGACGCTCTTCTGGTTGCTGAGCGGGCAGCTGCCGTACCCGCAACAGACGCTCACCAGCGCTGCGATCGCCGCGATCCGGACCGGCACCCCGAGTCGACTCCGCGATGTGAAGCCGGAGATGCCCGTCGAACTCGATGCCCTGCTCGCACGGATGCTCTCACGCTCGCCGAGCGATCGGCCGAGTATGGCCCGCGTGGCCGTCGAATTGGGTGCCTTCGCTTCCGCGGTCCATACCGATGAGGTTCTGAATACCGAACCGGAACGTCTGCGGCAGTCCCTCCGACACGTGGAAGGCCTCGTGCGGACCACGGCGATGCAGGCGGATCTGGCCCGCAGCGCCGTGCTCGCCGCGCTGACGGCTGCCGCGGCCCGTCGACCGGGGGAATCGGCGGCGCATCAGAACCGCGTTGCAGCCTACACGCATCTGCTGGCATGCGGTCTGTCCGTCGATCCGGATTGGATCCTGTATTCGGACAGCCGCTCGGTCACCGAGTTGTGCCGCGCCGCAGCCCTGCACGACCTTGGCCTGATTGCTGTGCCCGACGACCTGCTCGAACCGGGCGTCGAGCTCTCGGCTTCCGAACAATTCGCCTACGAACGACACACGCAGGCCGCCGACGAAATCCTCGATGAACTCGGACGGGACTATGGCGACGCCCTGCCGTTTCTGCGCGCCGTCCGTGCGGTGGCCCGCAGCCACCACGAACGTTGGGACGGCGGCGGCTTCCCGGATCGCCTGAAGGAAGACTGCATACCGCCGGCCGCCCGCATCGTCGCACTCGCGGTCGCCTACGACGATCAGCGTCGCGACGGGATTGTGCACGCCGATGCCGTCGCCCAAATCCGCAGCGAATCCGGCACGGCCTACGACCCGGCAGTCGTCGAGTGCTTCCGCAGTTCAGCCGACGAGTTCGACCGCATCCATGCCGACGGAAAGTGATTTGGATTCAGGTTTCGATAACGGCCCAAGGTGCGTGCAGCCGGGACGGCCGCACCACAATCGAGACAAGTTCAGCCTTGGGATTGTGGTGCGGCCGTCCCGACTGCACGACTGCCTCAGCTCCTCCGCATTCCATGATTTGCCATGGAATGCTTACCGCATCCGGACGGCCGCCTGCTTCGCCAAGCTCTCGTTCACGGTACGGACGTAAGCGCGGCCGGAGCGGGTCCACGGTTTGATGAGGTTGTAGTAGCCGATGTACCACAACGCTGCGACGCCGTCCATGAAGCCGATCTTCTTGCCTTCCTCGTAGGGTCGGCCGTAGTAGGAGATCGGCACTTCGTAGGTTGCCGCGCGGGTCTTGCAAACCATCGCCGTGATTTCGACCTCCATGCCGAAGCCCTTGCTCGTGAGGATCAGCGGCTTGATGACGTCCGCCCGGAAGGCTTTGTAACCCGTTTCGATGTCCGACATGTTTCGGTTGGTCAGGAGATTGGACAGGAACGTCAGGCCGACGTTGGCGAGGTAGTGGTAGAAGTACAGCACCCGCGATGCCTTCCGCACGAGGAAGCGTGACCCGAAGACGACATCGGCATGGCCGGAGAGGATCGGAGCGATCACCTCGGGAATTTCCGCCGGGTCGTATTCGAGGTCCGCATCCTGCACGATGAGGATGTCCCCGGTTGCGAGCAGCAACGCCTGGCGGATCGCGGCGGTCTTGCCTTGGTTCTTCGGCATCGGGTGGAAGCGGATCTTCGGTTCGCTCTCGGCTTTGGCCTTCACGATCTCGGCCGTGCGGTCCTTCGAGCCGTCGTCCACGACCACGATTTCCTTGACGATCGACCCGAGCGAGAGCACGCGGTCGAGAATTTCGGAGATGGTTCGCTCTTCGTTGTAGACCGGAACGAGGACGGACAGTTTGCCGGCGGAATCGCTCATGAACGCGGAATCCTGCGTCGGGGACAGGGTGGAAAAGCCGAGGCGGGAAACGGAAACCTTGGCACTGAGTACGGTGGTCATGCGGACGATCCTTCGTCTGACGGTGGTGTAGGAAATCGCGGGCGGATCACCCGGCAGGGCACGCCTGCGGCAATCACGAAGTCCGGCAGCGGCTTCGTCACCACCGAGCCGGCGCCGACGATGGTGCCCTTGCCCACGTCGGCCAGTACGATCGCGGCGTTGCCGATCCAGGCGCCCGCGCCGATGGTCACAAGCCGCCGTTCTCCCCCTTGGGCCCGGATCGGCAGCGTTGGGTCGTCGAAGGCGTGCGTCTTCCCGCCGCTGGGAATCTGCACCCCGGCGGCCAACAACACGTCCGCCTCCAAGTGGACCCAACCCAGTTGGCAGCGCGGCCCGACGTAAACGTTCTCGTCGATGACCGCCCCGGCCTGCGAGAAGAGGGTACCGTAATGCACCTCGGCGGACAAGGCGCAACGCGTGAGCACCTGCGCGAGAAACGCCCGCCGCAGATAAACGCCGATCAGTCCCGGCAATCCGGCGAGCGACTGGCTCGATCCTTCCAACGCGCGATGCGGACCGAGCACCGACTTGGAGGCGGCATAGGCGAGCAGCCACGGTGACACCGCAACCACGGCGACAAGGTGTAGTGACCGCTTGATCGCGGCTTTCACGGCGGAAGTCGGCTTCTCGGCCGGAACCGACTCAGCCACGGCCACCTCGGGCCCAGCTCGGCCGAGACGCATACAAGGATGGAGTCGGCGTCTGCCGGCGGGCCAGCTTCCGGTAGAGCGCGTGATAGGCGTCGACCGTCTGATGCAGTTGATACTTGGCCTCGACGCGGCCCCGGCCGTTGGCTCCGAGCGTGCGGCCGAGTTCGGGATCGCGGAGGAGTGTGCGGAAGCATTCCGCGCCGGCCGCTACATCGGCCCGGGGGAACAACAGGCCGTCGATCCCGTGTCGGACAATCTCCGGATTACCGCCGACTGCGGTGACGACAACTGGTAGGGAACTCGCCATCGCTTCGAGCAGCGTCAGCGATGCCGCTTCGCTCACCGACGTTAAGGCAAAGAGATCGCTGGCCCGCAGCCAATCGGCAACGTTCGACTGGATGCCGACGAACTTCACCCGATCTCGGATGCTCAGCGATGCGGCCAAAGCCGTCAACTCATCCCGCAGCGGGCCGTCTCCGACCATCACGAGATCGACCTCGGGGAACTCGGGAGTAACCGAGGCAAACGCACGAATCAGCGTCGCCTGATCCTTCACCGGGTGATGCCGGGCGACGTGAACAATGCTGCGGCGATTCACGGGCAGGCCGAGCGGTTCGCGCAACGCACGCTTGTCCGGCGATGGGCCGTATCGCTCCGGTTCGATGCCGTTCTCGATGATCTCAATCCGCCGGCCCGCAAAGCCGTCGACCTGGGAAAGAGCCTTGGCGCTGAACTCACAGCAGGCATTGACGGCGTCGGCGAGGCGATCGAGGACGATGCGGTTGAAGGCACGCCGCGGCGCGGAGACGACATCGGGGTAATGCCGCCCGTGCTCGGTGAGAATCAGCCGCGGTGCCTGCTTCATCAGCGGCTTGGCGAGTGCGGCATAGAAGAACGGCGTGTACTGATGGGCGTGCAACACTTCGATTTGCCGCTGCGATGCGGCCCGTGCGATCTTCGTGCTCACCGAGAAATCGCGGCCCGGCTTGCGGTCGAGGCACTGCACGTCGACCCCTTGTCCCGCAAGTTCCTCGCCGATGGTGCCGATGCGGTCCAGGCAGAAGATCGTCGGTCGGATGGCGCTTCCCAAGCGGCGGATGGTTTCGCGGATCAGCACTTCGGCCCCGGCCACCTGCATGACGTGGACGACAAAACCGATTCGCAACGGTTCGCCCGGAGTCATGATGCTCCGCCCGTGGTCCCGCCCGCTCGCGGCGGGAACGGGAAGTCCGGCACCGTAGGCGGCGTGAGGTACTTCGTGCCGGACGGCGGACCGGAGACACTCGCCCGCGTCGGCATCGGCACCGGTTCTTCGGTCGCTCGCTGCAAGATGATCGGCTGCTCTACGGTCGGGCGCGTCGGCGGGCGGACGCGGGCCTGAAACACGAAGCCCGGTTTTTTGGCCGCCGCAGCCGTGCCCGGCTCGGGCGTGACTTGGGCGTTCAGGATCGACCAGAACTGCGAGCCGATCAGCATCATCAGATACGGCACTTCGACCAGTTCCAAGGACAAAGCCAGGATGCCGACCATGAAGGTCAGCAGTGCGCATTCGATGCCGCCGAGCATGGCGACGGCCCGCACGCTTTCCTCATCGGTCCGCTTCCACAATCGCCGCCGAGACCGCCACATGGCGAAGATCGCCGCGGCCAGCAGCAACAGGTAGAGCAACATGCCGGTCCAGCCGGCGTCGGCGGCGATCTGCAGGTAGGTGTTGTGGATGGTCCGGCCTTCCATGTCCGCGCCATACTTGAGTGTGAGCAGGTTCGAGCAGCGGATGCCGGCACCGAAGACGGGATAGTCGTTGGCGATCAGGTAGGCTGCTCTGAAGCTGGCCATACGGCTCTGAAAACTGTCGTCCTGCTCGCGGTCGTTCACGCTGAAGAAGCGTTCCTTGATCTCATCCCCGGCGACGATCGGCACCGCCGCCGCCATCATCCCCATGCAGATGAGCAGGAAGATTTTCTTCCGCGAATACAGCAGATAAAACGGCGCCACCGCCAACGCGGAGATCATGGCGCCGCGGGAATAGCTGCTCATGATGCATTCCGCGATGATCGGGATGATGAGCAGAAAGCCCCAACGGTACCAGCCCCGAGTGAATTCCCACGCGAAGTAGGAGAGCGGAATGCCCATCGCCAACACCAGGGCCGCTCCGTTGTTGTCCAGACCGGCGAAGCCGCGGCGGAAGAGAACCAGGTAGCCGGTCGTGAAGTAAATCTGCACCATCTCGAAGGCGATGTAGCCCAGCGAGAACGTGACGATGAGGTACAGCACATGGATTTGTTTGTAGCTGCGGATCACTTGAGATCCGAGCAGATACATGATGAAGATCTTGAGGAAGTCCTCATAGTAGATCCACGACCGATCCATGTTGTTCGAGAACAGATAGCTCAACGTCATCCAGATGCCGAAGGCGATCATCGCCCGGTGGGCCCAGTTGAAGTACGGAAAGACCCGCCGGTTCGGATCCTTCTGCGATCCGACGATGCCGAAAACCCACGGCAGGTAGCTCAGCAGCGCGAATCCCGCGGTGTAGAGCGACCAGTTGAATTCCGGGTAAGCGGAGAGCTGCCACAGCCACAAAGCCTGGGGACGGAACGAGGCGTAAAAGTAATAAACGTACATCGGCACGATCGGGCCGACCATGAGTGCGCCGCCGAGGCCGGTCATCGCGGTCAGCATCATGAACAGAAGCTTGCTCATCGTCGCACCTCCCCGACCAACCCGGCGGCGGCCGTGCGGGCCGCGGCGGCCCAAGTATGTTCCGCCACGACCCAGGCGCGGGCCTCAGCACCCAGCTTACGGCGACCATCGGCGTCGGCCCAGAGACCAACCAGTTTTGCCACCCACTCGGCAGGCGATGCCGCGAAAGCCAACGGCGGCGTGCCGTTGAGACCGTGTTTCACCCGAGCGGTCGCCACGATCGGCATGCCCATCGCAGCCGCCTCCAGCAGCTTGTTTTTGATGCCGCCGCCGCTGACAAAGGGAAGAATCACGACCTGCGCAGCCTGCACCGCCGGACGGATGTCCGGCAGGTCCGCCGTGAGCGAGATGCCGTTTTTCCCCGCCAACTTCAGGATCGACGCGGTCGGCTGGAAGCCGTAGAGGTGCCACTGGGCATCCGGCACCTTGGCCCGCACGGCCGGCCAAACTTTGTGGGCGAACCACTCGGCCGCCTGAATGTTCGGACCGAAATCGAGCCGGCCCCAGAACACGCAGCTGTTCGGCGCCGGAACGACCATCGGGTTCGGTGCGTAGTGCTCCGCATCGACGCCGTTGGGAAGAATGTCCGTCTGATTCAGACCCGCGAACCAGCGGAAGGCCTTGGCATCGGCTTGCGACACGACCCAAACGCGGTCCAGGAACTTGCGGTAAGCCCGTTCGTAAAGCCCCTTTACGATGCCCGCCTTGATCTCGCTCCAAGTTGCCGGTTTCAAGGCACGGACCATCGAGAGGTGATGCCAGACCCATTCGTCCGCCGCATACCAGACCCGCATTTTGCTCGTGCCGATGGCCCCGAGATAAGGCAGCACGTTCAACCCGGAGGCGACGACGACATCTGCTCGGCAGTCGTCCGCCGCAGCGGCGAGCTTGCGGATGCGATCCTCGGAAATGCCCCAGTAACTGCGGAACTTCTCCTGAGATTTCGTCAGCAGCAGCGGATAGGTGCCCGGCTCCGGCAGCGGCGTTGCCGGCGCGTCCAATACGTAGCGGTTGGCGAAGATCGTCCCGGCGATCGCCTCGGCGGGCGGCTCGACGTTGGTGGCCAAGCTGACCGTGTGGCCCAGTTCCACGAGCGCCTTCATCAGGAAGAAGGTGTGGACGTCGTGCCCGCTGGCGCGCGGCCAAGCAAAGCGTTCCTTGAAGAACAACCAGCGCCGCGATTCACCGACGGCGACGGACGGACGATTGGGAGCTTCGGCAAGGTCAATCATGTCGAAGTCGTTTCCCTCAGGGCTTGCAGCAGCGATCGCGTCACCGAGCCGCCGAGCCAAGCGCCGAAGGCTCCCGTGAGCAACTCCGTGGTGCCCGGAGTACGGGAAGCGAACACGATCTGCCCCATCTCTAGCACACAGGCGACGGAAAATCCGACACCTGCCGCGAACCGCGGCGAAAAATCCGACCGCCCCGGCCGGCGAGACGCCACGGCCAGCACACCGAGCGGTACGAAGGCGATCAGCCGCTCCAGCCCATCGCTCAGGAACGTGAGCGTATTCTTGGCGGACAGTTCCGCAAAGGGAATCCAGACGATCTTGTCGGGCTTGGGGGCGCTCAGGTCGAACGGCTGCCAGTGGATGACGAGCAGAATCGCGAACCAGCATTGCCCGAGGATCAAGGTCGTTTCCCAGGTCGGGCGGCTTCGAAGCCGCCGCGTCAGCAGCCAAGCCGACATCACCCCGAGCACACCGAGCGAAACGTCGTTGAGCGCCGGGCTTCGGGAGACCGTCAGTTGTGCCACTTCCGACATCAGCGAAAGCAGTACGGCAGCAGGCAGCACGAGTACCCACCGGCCTGCCCAACACTGCGGCAGTGCGGCCGTCAGAATGCCGACGGGGACATAGAGCGCCGCGAGTTCCAGGGCCGTTTGCACGCGGCCCCAGTGGTCGGAATTCTGCCGAAGACTCCACGGCCACGCGAATAAGACACCGCCGGCATATTCGGCTTTCGCCCGTTGATACCAACCGAACGGACTCGTCACAAAATCCAGCGGCATCAACTGCACGAGAGCCAGCACACCAAGGTAACCCAGCAGAACCCGACCGACGGCGCCGCCGCTGCGCGGATCGCCGGCGGCCCGTGCCAGTGTGTGGGTCAGGCTGCGGCCGAAGCTCAACCAGGCGAACAGGCCCAGCATCGCCCCAAAGCCCTGAGCCACGACATCGGTCGCGGACGATGTGCGGCCGTGGAAGAAGAGCTGCGAAAACTCGACCAGTGCGGCGAACGACAAGCAGACCGGCAGAATCGCGGCCGCGGCAATCCAGTCGCCCCGTCGACCGTCTCGATTCGATCGTGCCCACCCCAGCACGGCGAAGCCGAGCGGAATCCCAAGGGCGATGTTGGCCAAGGCGTCCGAGCGGGACTGGACGAACAGGCGGTGTTCCCAAACCCAGACCCAAGCCCGCCAGGCGTCTGCTGGTTCGCGGTCGTGGAAGTGGAACGGCACCCAACTGCCGTAGATCGTGAAAAGCACGACGCCCCAAGTCGCAGCGGCATAGCCGTGCCGAAGATGCTTCAAAGGCGAAGTCACGACGGGCGAACCGTGTCCGCGCGGGCGCCTCCGGCCACGTCCGCGGGCGGCAGGTTCATCGGCTTGCGCGGCTTCGGGATGCCGAGGGCTTCGGTCATGCTCACGCGATCCGCCGGCTCGGTGATCCAGTCCATGAGCTTCACCAAAAACCAGAGCATCGCGAGTGCCAGCGGCATCATCAGCCAGCCTGCGAGATCGTGGACGACCGCATCGGCCAGTTTCGTCCAGCCCGCGTGGTAGCACAAGCCGGTGATGACGATCCGCAGGATGTTGCAGAACAACGCGATCGGCACGGCGGCGAAAAACAGGATGCAGCGGTCGATGGTCGGCCGCGAGCGGTACAGCATCGCGATCGCCCCGGCCAAGGCGACGAAGGCCAGGATCATGCTCAGGCCCGAACAGGCCTGCTCGACGCCGAGCCGGGTGTCGCCGATGATGATGATGTTCCCTTCGAGATACGATGGGAAACCGAGGGCCTGAAACACGTAGTTGCCCCACTCCGCGGCGAAGGCCTGCAAGCGGTTCGTGACCGCGATGCCGATCTTTGCAGGAAGTTCAAAGGCCAACGGCAGAAACATCAGGGCCGGTATCGCCCACTTCAGCCCCGCCCACCGCCCGCAGAACATGACCACGATGCCCGCCAGCGCCAGCGTCAGCGCGGCCGCCTGCACCCATTCCTTGGCAATGTTGAGCCGCTCTTCGACCACGACCACGATGCCGCCGATCAGGACGAACGGCAGCCCGCGCCAGTCCGGCCACTGACGGATTGTTGCGGGAAAGGTGTCCCGCCGTGTCCAGAGCAAGTAGCCCATGAACGGGACGATGAGCAGGCCGTGAGAGTAATCGACCTTGGTCGTCCAAGTCTGCAGCAACTCGCGCACGACTCCGCCGAAGGCGAACAGCACGGCGGCCGTCGTCAGCCCGACGGAGACTTGCCAGGACCGATCGCGGATGACATCGAAACTCGAACGGAACGAAACCATGAAACGGACCACTCCGAGAAACTGCGGCGACGAGAATATGTTAGCATCTTTTCCGGCCCTGTGGCCGATGCCGATTGCGACGACGAATGTTCCCGCAGGTCCAGGAACGGTTGCGACCCATGCATCCGCCGATCGTGCCACTTCTGAGGTTGATCCGGCGCCGAGGCGGACCGAATCCGCGGATGTCGAGGCCTACAGCGCGCCGAGTTGCGGTTTTCGCTCCAATTTTGTTAAAGTCTGCCGAAGCCGCTCAAATCGAGCTAAGTTAGGCAAAACGTACTCGCGCATCGGGTTCGGGAGCCAGAACAAAACCGAGGTTGGGCTGGTGAATTCCTTTTTCGAGCTGACCCCGTTCGTCGAAGCCTGCGGATTGAAGGCACCGATCGACCTGCGCATCGTCCGTATCGACGGTACGGTGCTGGCCGAGGGCGAACTTGATCTGCCCTGCGCGGTCGCCGGCCGGGATTCGATCTGCGAAGTGACGCTGCTCGACGCGGAAATCAGTTTGCGGCATGCCTGCCTGCAAGCCGTCGGCGGGCGCGTGCTGGTGGCCGACATCGGCTCGCGGACCGGCCTGCATCTTTCAGGGGAAGCGGCCGGGCCGGAGCGACAGCCGTTTCTTTGGCTCACACCGACCGACCCCGTAGCCATCGGGCCGTTTCACATCACGCTCCGCAAGCCGCTGTTCGTGCGGCCGACGGCTCCGGAAACCAGCCCGTTCCTGCCGGACGCTGCCGCCATCGCCGCCCTGCCCCGCGTGGCGGTGAAGTTTCTGAACGGCAAGACGGTAAAGGCCGAATGGATCGTCAACCGGCTCATCACTTTCGTGGGCCGCAGCAAGGACTGCAAGATCAGCCTCGCTGCAGACGACATTGCCCCGTTCCATTGCTACTTCGTACTGACGCCGGACGGCCTCTGGGTCGTCGACCTGCTGAGTCGGGAGTCGATCACCGTCAACGGCGAAGCCGTGCGTTACGCCCACCTGAAGACCGGCGACTTCGTACAGGTCGGCCGCTTCCGCCTCGGCTTCGAGTATCACAGCGAACCGAGCCTCGCACAGCCGATTCCATCCGCCCGCAGCCTTGGCGTGAAGTCGGATAAGAGCGGCTTCACCCCGGTGCCGTTCTTGGCTCCGAAGGTCCGTACGGCCCCGCTGATCGAATCGGCGACGCCCGCGCTGAGCCGGACGCCGCCGCCGAATTTCGTGGCCGTTCCTTCGCATGCGGCCTTGGCTCTGCCGGATCCCGCTGACCCGGCTTACGCCCCCCTGATGGAGCACTTCTCCACTGCGCAGAACCAGATGATGGAGCAGTTTCAGTCGTCGATGATGATGATGATGAAGATGTTCGGCGAGATGCACCGCGAACAGATGACCTCGATGCAGGGCGAGTTGGGTCGCATGGCCGAGTTGAACACCGAGATGCAGCGCCTGCAGGCCCAACTGACAACCATGACACCGCCGCCGGTCGCCGCCATGAAGCCGACCCACAAACTGCCGGATCCGGAACTCGTCCCGCTCATGAGCGAGGAATCCGCGGGGCGTCACAACTGGGTCTACGAACGCATGGCCGTTCTGCAGGCCGAGCGCCAATCCCTCTGGCAACGCCTCGCAGGCCTGATGACGCCGAAGAACGTGGGGGCTTGAAGCCGACGCGATGACCGTGCCGCGTTCGAGAAGTCGGCGTTCACCGCCGCCTTCTCTGCAAAACCGCCTGCCACCTTTGCGGGCAGGCGGGCTGACGCCACGACGCTCACCAAGAACGATGCTCACTTCCCGGCAAGTTTGCCGGCTTCCTCGGCGACCCAGGTGTCGCTGTCGCGGCTCAATGTTTCCAGCGTCGCGTTCATGGTCGGGTGCGTCATCTTATACACGGTCAAGTGGCGCAGGGCATCGACGCGGACGGCGGGAATGAGGTCGCTCTTGGCGACATTAAGCAGCGTCTGCGGGATGGCGGGATGCTTCGTCCAGTCGGACTTTACCAGTTCCCGGATCGCGGCGTGGCGATCCTTGGCGTCCTTGGCGTTGAGCGCGAGCACGATCCACTTGGTGAGGTCTTCGGCCGGGTAGCCTGCATCCGGCTTCGGGGCTGCGGGAACCACGATCGCGGCTGCGGGGATCACGGGGATCGTCGGCAGCGCTGCCTCCACGGCGGCCGGCTTGACCATCGGCGTCGGGAGGAATTTCGGTGTCGGGATCGCCGTCGGTGCCGGTGCGGGCAGCACCGTCGCTTCGCGGACGACCGCCGGAGCCGGCAGCGTCATCGGCAGCACAGCCGGAGCGGGGCGGGGCGTTTCGACGATCGAGGTGAACGTTGCATTCGGGTTGCCGCCGACTTCGCCGACGGCCGTCTTGAGAATCTGATAGACGCTCGTTTCGCCGGTGGTGACCGGCGTGCGGTTGGTCGCGAGCACCTGATTTTGGAACGCGGTCAAGGTGCGTCGGGCAGTCTCCAGGGTCGCTCGGTTCGGCAGGCGACTGACGGTCGGAAGGATCGGCTTGATTCCATCCTTTTCCTTGTCCTTCTTGTCCTTGTCGCTCGGCTTCACTTCATCCTTTTTGTCGGTCGGCTTGGTGTCGCCGATCGGCACGGCAACGTCGGCGGATTTGGGGATGACGACATCGCCGGTCGTCGGCTTCTTCTCTTCGACCTCGACTTCCGGCGGCGGCAGCGAGGTGCCGCACGCCAGGCAACGATCCATTGCGGCGGCCGCAGCACAGCGGACTCGAACCGAGCGCTCGGCCGGGTTGCCGTCCGCTTCGGTGCCGGAGACGGACGCAATCAGGGCTTCGAGCGTTTTCTGAGTACAGCAGCAGCCGCGGCCGAGCACGACGGCGGCTTCGTAGCGAACGCATTCGTTGCCGTCGGTCCGCAGTGCGGCGACCAGGGCCAGCGCGGCATCGGGGTAATACCGACAGTCGAGCGTGCCGAGGTAACGGACCGCGCCTTGGCGGGCCTTGGCTTCCAGGGCATCTTTTTTGGCGACGTCGGCCGCACCGGCCACGCCCGGCTTCTTCAAATCCGCTTCCGTCGGCATGACGGGGCAGAACGGCGGAATGACGCCGCCCGTCAATGCCGTGAGCGGCTTGGTTATGCCGTTGATCAACTGACCGGCGGGCGTCGCGCAGGTCTTGCGCTTGCAGTCTTCCAGCATGGCGCAGAAGCGGGCAAGTGGTCCGGCGGCGGCCTGTGCGGCACCCGCGGCTTGGGCCGGACCGGCCGGGACCGCGGGGGCTGCAGGAACGGCCGGCACCTGAGCCGACGCGGCTGCGGGGAGGACCAGACCGATGAACATCAACAGACATCGAGCGTTGCGGACCATCGCCGACCCTCCGGAATTGGAAACAAAAGCACACGTCCGTTTCACCATCGGCGGCGCGAAGCTGGGGTGTTGAGTCCTTTACCGAATTTTCCCGTCTTACCGATTCCGTCGAAAAGTCCGTCTCGGCAATTCGCGTCGAGTTGTTTGTTTCGGCAATCTCTGCGGTTTGGGCGGATCGCAGGGATTGTCTGAAGTTGTCCGGCGGTACGGTCCGACGAATAAACCACGACCCGTGATTCGCTTTTTCCCACCCAGAAGCCGGTGACTTATGATCCCGATCCTCCGCAGCCTGCGTCTCGGCATTCCGGCAATTCTTGCCGGCTTATGCTTCGGCGATCGGGCTTCCGCCCAAGCGCCGGGCAAAGTCGAGCCGGCGGTGTTCATCGCCCCGCTCGGCCCCGTTGTTGCGGCCGCTTCGCCGGACCCGGCCGGCGCCATCCGACAAGTCGGCTGCCGCGACTGCGATGGCGGGCTGTTCCCGGCGCAGCTCACCGCCGCGAAGCCGGGGTTGTTCGGCTACGGCCATCACTGCGCCGACGGGAACTGCAATCTCGGCTGCACGGATGCCGGCTGCGGCGAAGGAAACTGCGTGGCGGGGCGGGCGCCGTGCGACACCTGCGAAGGAACCGGGCCGTTCAGCCGGCTGCTGTGTCAGGTACACAAAGCCCTTGTCTGCCCGGACCCTTGCTACGAACCGAAGTGGACCCTGCCGCCGAATGCCTCCTTCTTCGTGAACGGCGCCCGGCCCGTGTCGATGACGCGATTCCGTTGGGACGCGGGCCGGCGCCTCACGACGCCGGATCGCTCGGAGGTCTTCTGGGCGCAGATCGGCGGCAAAGGCCCGAGCCGCCCCGAGACCCGCGTCGACTACGACGAGCTCAACATGTATTTGGAAACGGGCGCCGACCGCTTCTCCTTCTTCATCAACACGCCGTACCGCAGTTTGGAAAGCGACCGCAACGGTGGCGCCGGCGGCTTCGCCGACCTGACCCTCGGCACCAAAACTCTGCTGTTGGACACCGAGCTTCTGCAGTTCAGTTTCCAGATGAGCACCATCGTGCCGGTCGGCGTCCCCAGCCGCGGCACGGGAACCGGGCACGTCAGCGTCGAGCCGGCGATCCTCACCGCGGTAAAGCTGTTCCCGGAAACCTACATGCAGAACGAGGTCGCCTATTGGATCCCGATCAGTGCCTCGTCGGGCGCCTCGGGCGGCGTCTTCCGCCAGGCGCACAGCTTGAACCATACCCTGATGCGGTTCACTCCGGACATGCTGCTGGTGGGCACCTTCGAACTGCAAGGGTGGAGTTTCACCGCCGGCAAGTTCACCGACCCGATAACCGGGCAACTCCGCTCCGGCAACAACACGAACTATCTCACCATCGGGCCAGGCCTACGCTTCGGCATCAGCGACAAGTTGGACTTCGGCTTCGGCATGCAGTTCGCCGTAACCAACAGCCACTTCGCCGAACAACTCTACCGCAGCGAACTCCGCTGGCGCTTTTAAAAGCACAACGTGCAACCGCAACGAGCCTCCGGGTTGATCCCGGAGGCGGGAACTGCGTTCATCGACTTGGCGGGCTGCGTACGGGACTGTCGGCTTCAGCTGCGAAGCCATCCTCGACGATGGCTTCAGTCCGACGAGTCGAAGATCGGCTCAGTGGCGAATCAGTCCTTGTTTTTCTTCTTCGCCGGTGACGGAATCCAGCGGGCCGCGATGTTGGCTTCGTTCCACTTGTCCCACTCGATCTTCAACGCCTTGGCCCGTTCCGGTTCCTTATCGGCAAGGTCGGTCGCCTCGCCGATGTCGTCCTTCAGATTGTAGAGGGCGGCGGGTTTGTTCGCGCCGTCGATGCGATTGACGACGAGCTTCCAGTCTCCCTTGCGGATGGCCCACTGCTCGCCGAAGCGCCAGAACAGGGCCTCGTGCGGCTTGGCCTCGGTCTTGCCGGTCAGGTGCGGCAGGATGTCGACGCCGTCCAGCTTCCAAGCCGGGTCGACCGTGCCCCCCGCTGCGATCACCGCTGTCGGCAGGATGTCGAGTTGGATGATCGGGTGGTTGTAGGTTTTCCCCGAGGGGATAGTCCCCTTCCACTGGACGCAGAACGGGACACGAACGCCGCCTTCCAGCGTGGTCGCCTTGAGGCCGCGGAGGGGGTCGTTCTTCGAGGTCGTGACCGGGGTCGGCCCGCCGTTATCGCACAGGAAGAAGATCAGCGTGTTCTCTTCCTGCTTCGTCTCGCGAACCGCGTTCAGGATTTTGCCCACGGCGTCGTCCATGCCGGACATCACCGCGGCGAAGACCTTCCGCTTGTCATCCTGAATGTTTGGGAAGCGGTCCACGTACTTTTTCGGTGCCGTCAGCGGGGTGTGCATGGCGTTGAAGGGGACGTAGAGAAAGTACGGCTTGTTCTTCTGCTTGCCGATCCAATCGACGGCGCGGTCCGCATAAGCTTCCGTCGTGTAGAAGTTCGCGTCGTCGATCTTGCCCGCAGTGGTGGACTTGCGGGAGTCGATGAATCTCGGCGGGTTGACGAACGGCGAGTTCCCGACGGTACCGTAGAACTCGTCGAAGCCTCGGGCCGTGGCGACGAACTCGTCGCCCGCCCCGAGGTGCCACTTGCCGATGGCGCAGGTGGCGTAGCCCAACGCTTTGAGTCGGTCAGCGATCGTCTTTTCCTCAACGGCTAAGCCGAACGTGCGGCCGTCCTTCTGAACGGCAGGGCCTTCGTTCCATTCGTGGCCGAAGCGCGTCTGGTAGCGGCCGGTCATCAGCCCGGCTCGGGTCGGCGAGCAGTACGGCCCTGATACGTAACCACTGGTGAAGCGGGCGCCGTTCTTCGCGATCGAGTCGATGTTCGGGGTCGGAATCTCCTTGTTGCCCTGGAAGCCGTACTCGGCGTAGCCGACGTCGTCGGTCAGGAACACGATCACGTTCGGCTTGTTCGCCGGCTCGGCTGCGGACGCGGTGCCGACCGCCAATCCGAACGCCATCAGGGACAAACATCGCAGCATGGTCGCAACTCCAAGCAGGGGAAGAGGAGGTAACAGCCGGGACTTATCCTACGAACAGTTCAGTGGCAGGAGTTGTATTGATTCAGCGTTCGGACATTACGGACGTGAAGGATGTGAAGAAGTGGCCGGCAACAAACGCCGAATCCTCGACAGGTACCCGGCGCCAGGTACCTGTCGAGGATTCGAGTCGATCCGGTACAGTCCTGATGAACTGCGACTGGATTTGTCAATGACCCCACGGAGATTCGAACTCCGGTCCCAGCCTTGAAAGGGCTGTGTCCTAGGCCTCTAGACGATGGGGCCGTTGATTCCGGCATTGCTGCTAGGACATCCTCTTTCTAAACAGGTTCGCGCGGGTGTCAAGCCGACTTGGCGGCCCGCCCGCCGGCGGTTCCGGTTTCCTGTAGGGTTCGCGACGGACCTCGGTATTTCCAATCGTGTTGACCATTCAGTCAAGGAGTTGATCATGCGGAAACTGATCGTTGCGGCCGTTGCGGTTCTGTCCGTGTCCACCGTCGTCGCTCTCTATGCGGCCGATAAGGAATCACAACCCAAGGTGGGTAAGGAAGCCAAGGATTTCGAGTTGCCCGTCCTCGGCGGCGAAAAGACCAAGCTCTCCACGCTCGCCAAGAATGGGCCGGTTGTGCTGGTCGTGCTTCGCGGCAACCCCGGCTATCAGTGCCCGCTTTGCACCACGCAATTCAATTCGTTCCTCGGCAAGGCCGACGAACTGAAGGCCGCTGGGGCCACGGTGGCGTTCGTCTATCCTGGCCCGTCGGACAAGTTGGTCGAAAAGGCCGGCGAATTCATGAAAGGCAAGGATTACCCTGCCCACTTCACGATCCTGCTCGATCCGGATTACTCCTTCACCAATGCCTACGGCTTGCGTTGGGACGCGAAGAATGAAACCTCCTACGCCTCGACCTTCGTGATGGACGCCAAGCGGATGGTGACCTTCGCCAAGATCAGCAAGGGCCACGGCGATCGCGCGAAGATCGCGGACGTGCTCAAGGCCCTGCCGGCAAAGTAACAACGGCCGCCAAGCGGTGAAACGATGGGTAGTATCCGCTTAAGGCATGGCTTCGAGCCGCACACTGCGGATACAATGAGAAAAGTGGCGGGCAATTCGCTTTTTTCGTGAGGTGACGCGATGGCCGGGAAGAACGTGGTCGAACTGACGACCGACAATTTCGAAACTCACCTGAATTCCGGCCATGTGGTCGTGGCGGACTTCTGGGCGCCGTGGTGCGGACCGTGCCGGCAACTGACGCCGGTCATCGAACGCATCGCCGATCAGTTTGCCGGCAAGGCCGTGGTCGGCAAGGTCAACGTCGACGAAAACCCGGACCTCGGGAACAAGTACGACGTCCAGACGATCCCCCGCATCATGATCTTCAAGGGTAACGACAAGCCCGTGTTCCTGCACGTGGGCACCTTGTCCGACGCCGACTTGGCCAAGGCGATCACCAGCGCGTTGTAATCGTGCCCGCCGGCGTTCTTCGCAAAGCCGTCGGCTCCGGCCGGACGGCTTCTTTTCTTGAATGGCTTTAAGTCGATCCTACGGGAATGTCGATGATCGTTGTGGGTTCTGCCGTCTGGGCAAGCCCGCACGCGCGGCGACGAGGATCGGGACCATGGCCATTCGCACGGATCGCGGCAACAGCGCACAAGCGCACCACTTCAACCTCGATCAACTCCGGGCACTGCAGGCCGAGCAGGCGGACGTCGAAGCGACGCTCGTGGAACTGCGACGTGAATGCCGCAACCTCGAAACCCGCTGCGAACACCTGCGGTCCGCCTTGGCTCAAGGCGAAATCCAACGCCGGTTCGAGGTGCCGACGACCGATGTCGTGGCCCTGGTTGACGTCCGCGGCCGCGATGCCTCCGAATACTTTGCCCAACTTCAGCTTCGCGAACGCGACCTGATCGCAACGGAACGCGAACAAACAGCGATGCGGACCGAGCTGGAACGCCGCGCCGCCGTGCTTCACGACGACCGCGCCGTGCTCGCCGAGCAGACCGCACTTCTGCTGCAGGCCCGCAGCGACCGCTTCGCAGCCGAGGCCGGGCTGGTGCAGGAACTCGAGAGCTTGGCGATTCAACTGCTGGACCGCGAAGTCGAACAGGCCAACGCCGATGCCGTGCGGCTGGATCGAGCCCAGCAACTTTGGACTCTGCACAACCGACTCGAAGCCCGGCAGACACAGTTGACCCTAACGGAACAATCGGTCCGCCACGCGGCCGAACGGCTGGAGGCCGAGGCCGAACCGCAACGCCGACAACTGGCGGAACGCGAACAGGCGTTAACCGTAGTCGGTCAAGAATGGGCCGCGCTGCGGCGCGAGGAACTTCGCCGCAACCGCGAATGCTTGGAACGCCGCGACGCCGAGGCGATCCAGCAACGCTTGGCGACGGCCGAGCTGGACGAAAAACAAACGGAACTGCTGACGGAAGCCGCAGCCGTCGCCGCCGAGGCGCACGCCTTGGAGAAACTTCGTCGCGATCTCGATCCGGCCGCCAAACGCAAACTGGACGACGTGAAGGCGAAGTGGGAGCACCGGCTCAACAAGGTGAAAGCCGAACTCGACCGCCGTCGTACGGGCTTGGATGCGTTGACCGCAACCGCCGCGGAGCAGCTTCGCCGGGCCGCCGTCGCCGACAGCGAAGCGAGTGGTCGCGAAGCGGAACGAACTGCCACCCGCCAAGCCGAGCCGCTCGAACGCGCCGAACGTATGACTGCGATCAACGCCCGCTTGGCCGAGATCGAAGTCGAGCTGCGCCGCGGCACCGAAGCGAAGCGCGATGCCGCGCTGATGCACGACGAACTGAATCGGCTCACGACGATGCTGGCCACTCTTCCGCCGCCGACCTTGCACGAGGCTCCCTTCGGCGAAAGCCTCGTGCTGCTGCGGCCGGCGGGGTGATCAGCCCGGTTACCGGTGAGCGGGCTACTCCCGCACCAACACGTCCGGCACGTCGAATGTGCGGTCTTGGATTTTGATGCGTTTGAAGGGCCAGTTCGTCGGCGGGGTGACGGCTTGGCCGCCGTGGTCGGCGACGAGGACGGTGTCGACGATCGTGGTGCGGCCGCACTTCGCCTGGCTGACCAAGGCCTGCGAGAAGACGAGTTTTTCATCCTGCCCCATTCGGCGGAGTTCCTCGGCGGGGATGCGGCCGGTGCCGTAAGCGATCTGAGCGAGCCGCCAGTCGTAGTCGTGCGGTGTGCCGTGGGTCAGGCGACGACCGGCCTCGGCGGCTTGCGTCAGCGTCTCCTCCGGGACGGCATGGGCACGATAGACGGCGCTGAGCTTCGCCGCCAAGTCGTATTCGCGGCGGACTTCAGCCGACGGCCCACCGAAACAGACACTGCGGGACAGCGTGACGTACCGGCCGTCCTTGGTTGCGGTCGCTTGGAGCCGGATCGTCCCTTCGACCGGCTCGGCCGTCAGACCCGGCCGCGGATGACGGCGGGTGCGGCCTTCACCTGCGACACTCAGAGACGCGACTTCGACGCCGTGGCGATAGAGGCGATGGGCGAGTTGGCCGGCGACTGCACATTCGGTATCGCCGCTGGTCATGGTGCGGGCAACCGCTTCCACGGCATGCGCCGCAAGCCGGCCGAGGTGTTGGTATTCCTCGCGCTCATAGGCGCTGAAGGGGCGAATCTCCGTGCGCAGTGGTTCGTTCAACAGCGGCATGTTGGGGAAAGGTCGATCGGCGGCGACCCTTTTGCCGGCGGTCAGTTCGCCGAGCATCACCGCCCGACCGCTCGTCCACGGCCATTCCTTGACTTGGAAGCCGAGGCGGTCGAGTTCCTCGTCGAACAGGCGTTGCGTGTCGAGGCTCGAACAGAGCAGCCAGCGTTGTTTGCCGTTGGTGTAAAGACCCGGCCGTTCGCTTTCGGCGATCAACCCGCGGACGTTGAAGCCGCCGCAGAACCAGGCAACGTGGGCCGGCACAAACAGCACCGCGGCTTCGCACTTCATGCCGTCCAGAATGGCGGCGATGCGGGCCTGCCGCTCGTCGATATCCTGCTTGCGGCGGCGAAGACGTTCGAGGGTGGGGTCCGGGGCCGGCGGTGCGGAGACGTCGCCCAAGTCGATGCTCAGGTGCGAATCTTCGGACAGGATGAGTTTGTCGTACCGCATGGGCCACTCGCCGCGGGATCAACGGAAACCGACACCGTAGGGGAACGCGATTCGCCCCTCGGCATACTCCAGTGCAAGCCTACGATACCGCTCCGCAATGGTCCGCGTCTTGTGAATTTCTGACGGTGTTGCGGATCGCACGACTTTTCCCGGCAGGCCCATGACGACCGAGCGATCCGGCACGACCATCCCCGGCGGCACCACCGCCCCGGCCGCGATCAGGCATTCTTCCCCGACGATCGATCCGCCGAGCAGCTTGGCCCCGATGCCTACGAGAGTGCCGGCACCGACACGAGCGCCGTGAAGCACGGCCGCATGGCCGACGACCACGCCGGCCTCGATGACGTTGGGCACGCCGTAGTCGCAATGCACGATCGCACCATCCTGAATGTTCGATCCCTCGCCGATGGTGACTCGCGCCACGTCGCCGCGCACAACCGCACCGGGCCACAGCGAGACGAAGTCCCCAAGCGACACATCGCCGGTGACGACGGCCGTATCCCACAGGAAAACGTTGCCGACGCGGCGCATTATGAGTCGTCCCCCGAATCCCGGAACGCCGGCCGATCCGCGAGAATCGCGCGGACGACCATCAGCACTCCGACGCCATGCCCCACGGAGGAAATCAGCGTGATACCGTTGTATTGCCACAGTTGCATGGCGAAAGTGTTGCCTTGGGCGGCCGCTTCGAACATCCATTCCCGCAGGATCGTCAGCCCGACGTTGAGGATGAGGAGAAACGCGAACGCCGCAAGGCCGAGCGCACAGGCCCTCGGAGCGAGTCGGCGCTTCACGGCAAGCGCGATCATCCCGGCGACGAGGCAGAACAACCCCGGCGCGAGAAACGCGGCGTAAAGCACGGATTCGATGGGCATTGTCTACCGGCGGCTCTTGGGATGGCGGAACGGCAGCCAGGCGCCGTTGTGCTTGCTGCTCTCCACGACCTGCGCGATGAAGAGCATGCCTTCAACGCCGTCGTAGACATTGGGGTAGAGCGTGTTGACGCGCTCGATGGTTTCGCCGGCCTCGACCTTCACCATCGCGTCGTAGGCGGCGGCGTAGACGTTGGCGAACGCCTCGAAGAACGCCTCCGGGTGGCCGGCGGGTAGGCGTGTCGCGGCCCCGGCGGCGGCACCGAGATACGAGCCGCCGCCGCGGGTATACACCTGATGGGCTTGGCCGTTCTTGCGGACGATCAGTTCGTTCGGGTTTTCCTGCCGCCACTGCAACGCGGCCTTGGTGCCGTCGATTTCGATCGAAAGATCATTCTCGCGGCCATGGCTGATTTGGGAGGCGGTCACCGTGCCCAAAGCGCCGTTGTCGTAGCGGATGAGTGCCGTGCCGTAGTCGTCCAACGCGCGGCCGTCCTCGAACACCTTCAGGTGGCCGGAGATTTCGGTCGGCAGCAGGCCCGTCATGAAGCGGCCGAGGTTGTAGGCGTGCGTGCCGATGTCCCCGAAACAGCCGGCGATCCCGGATTGTTTGGGATCCGTGCGCCACTTCGCCTGCTTCTGGTCGCTCGATTCCAGCCGCGTCCGCAGCCAGCCTTGGATGTAATTGGAACGAATCGCGTTGATCTCGCCGAGTTCGCCGCCGAGGGCCATCTCGCGAGCTTGGCGGACCAGCGGGTAGCCGGTGTAGTTGTGCGAGACGGCGAAGACGGATGTCGATGTATCGACGAGTGCGACCAACTCTTCCGCCTGGGCCAAGTCAAAGGTCATCGGTTTGTCGCAGATGACGTGGAAGCCTGCCTGAAGGAAGGTCTTGGCGATCTCGAAGTGGGTGTGGTTCGGCGTGGCGATCGAGACGAAGTCGACCTTGTCCGCCCGCTTCGCCTCGGCGACGGCCATCTCGGTCGTACTGCCGTAGGCGCGGTCCGCTGCGATGTCGTAGTCTGCGGCCGAGGCCTTGGCCTTGGCGGCATCCGAACTCAGCGCCCCGGCCACCAGCGCGCAGCGGTTGTCCAGCACGGCAGCAGTCGCATGGACACGGCCGATGAACGAGCCTTGCCCACCGCCGATCAGGCCCATGCGCAGCTTGCGGTTCAACGGGGCATTCGTCGGCATGTCATCACTCCGGCCAAGGGGCAAAGGTCTCTTGCGGAGATTGTAGAAACTCCCGTCTTGACGAGCGGCGAGTGGTAACCTGCTGTGTCTGTTTCTTGGATTCAAGACACCGCCGGTTACCACCGGCGGCTCGCCTTGGCGGGTGGTAACCTGCTGTGTCTGTTTCTTGGATTCAAGATACCGGCGGCTTGCCTTGGCGGAACTGCCGCCGGTTCACTTAGCGGACTTGATCCACTTCAGAAACTCGGGTGCTGCCTTCTCGACGACCGCCGTCGGTCCGGCGAGGCGGACGTGGGTCGTCTCGTCCTTCTGGACGAGCACGACCCAGATCACCCGATGCTCCGGCCGCAGCTCTTCCTTCGATTTCGGATCGCGCGGCCGCTCGCGGTACTTCCACGTGCCGGACAGGTCGAGCGTGTGAACGGTCGCATCGGCGACTGCGAACTTGTCCACTTTCGCACCCAGGTCGTCCGCGGTCTTGCCGTCCGGGATCGCGAAGGTCGCCTTCCATTCGGCGAACTTCTCCTCCACCTTCGGCGACGCTTCCTTGAAGACGGCGACTTCCGCGGGCATCGCTTCCTTGTCCGCGATCTTGAATTGGAACGACCGCAGCAGATTGCTCGGCTTCTCGCTCTTCCAACTCGCCGGTGCGGTGGCCTTGAGTGTACCCAAGGTCACAACCGTCGGGGCGGGCTGAGCGATCAGCGCGATGAGGATGGAAAGCATGGCCGGCGTCTCGTGGGAGGGAAAAAGTCCTTCAAGCGCAATCCTACTCGGAAACCGGCGAGCGTGGGACGTGGGTCAGTCCCGCTTCCCCCGCACGCTGTGCGGGAACAGGCGGATCTGGTCGAGGTTGCCGGCAGCGTCAAACGGCAACTCCATCGGCTCGCCCACGAACTCCAGGTCGTCTCGCCCGACGAGCGTCGCGGCGAGGGCCGGGCTGACCCAGAGGTCCTGGACTTCGAGCGTGTTTGGGATCACGGCCAGCATCACGCGGCCTTCGATCGGTTGCCAGCAGGTGTCGACCGAAGCCTGAATCACTTCGCGGTCGGTCTCGAACCCGAGCGGCAGTTTGGAGCGCCACAGGAAGCGGGCCGTGAGGTTGTTCATCCGGAACGGGCCGGGGTCGATCCCCGCGATCGCGCGGTTTGTGGTCAGGTCCGCGATGCCGATGCCGGTGGCGTTGCCGTGGGATTCGGGGGAAACGTCGAGCACGGCCATGCGGGTGACGCGGGGATGGTTCGTCTCCGCTTCCGGGGTCGCCTCGATCAGCATCCGGCCGACGACGTTCGGGTCCATGCCGGCCCCCGAGTAGTTCTTGCCGCACTCGCCGACGATCAGCACATCGGTCGCGTCGAACGGCAACCGGCCCATGATGCGGCGGGCTTCGTCGAGCAGGATCGGCTCTCGTTTCAGGAGATCGTCGCGCGATACCACTTCCACCTGGGCCGTCTCCTCCGCGGCGTTTTCGAGGATGGCGAGACCAGCGAGAAAGGGCGTCTTTTCGAGGTGAATCTTGGCGGTTTCCACCATCATGTCCCGCAGACCGCGGGTGCCCCAGGAGTGGTGCTGGTCCGCGCCGTGCCTCTTGCCGAGGCCGATGACGAGCATCTTGACGATGCCGCTTTCGAACCGGCCCCGGAAGTCGGTGTGCGGCTTCACCCGGGAGACGGTCACCACCCCATCCGCGGCCAAGGCGTTCCGGTCGAACCAGCACGGCTCGCCCCAGGAGTTGACGCCGACCTGGACCGCATCCATGTCCGTGAGCACCGGCACGCCGAGGTGGGCTTCGTCGATGCGATACGAAGCGAGCAGGTCCCGTTGCCCCTGCGGTGTTGCGCCACCGTGCGATCCCATCGCGGAGACGACGAACGGTTCGGCCCCGAGTTCCTTGAGTGCCTCGATGGTGGCCTTGGCGATGGCGAGGTAGTTGCGGATGCCGCGGCTGCCGCAGCCGACCGCGATCCGCATGCCGGGTTTGATCCGCGCGGCGGTGGTCGAGTTCAGCCAAGCCGCCCGCACGGCGGCGGGCACATCCGCGATGGACGCTTGCAGGGCAACATTGCGGACGAGCTGGACCGAGGGAATGTTCATTTCGGCGGACTCGCTTTGGGCGGACTCAACAGCAAATCGAAGAGCGGATGTTTCGTCGACAGCAGCAGCACATCGCGGGTGTCCGCGAGCAGGGCCTGATAGGCCTTCAGCTTCTGCAGGAAGGCGTAGAAGTCGCGGTCCTGGGCGTGGGCCATGTTGCGGATCGCGTCGGCCTTCACGTCGGCGAGGCCGTCGAGGCGCTGCTTGTCGGCACGAGCCTTGGACTCGATTTCCTTCGCGTCCTTCTCGGCGCGGCTCAGGATCTCGGCGGCCTTCTGGCGGCCTTCGCTTTCGTAGTCCGCGACCTTACGCTGGCGTTCGCTGCGGATGCGTTCGGCGATGCCGTTGCGGACGGCTTCAGGGTAACTCAAGCGACGCAGTCGAATCTCGATCAGCTCGATGCCGTACTCGGTGCGGAACTTCTCCCGCAGGTCGTCTCCGCCGGAGCCGAGCAGTTGGGCGTGCAGCTTGTCGTTGCGGGCATCGAGTTCCTCGGTCCGGTCGAGGACGGCGATGAGGTCGTTCAACGGCAGCTTGCTGATGAGGGCACCGAGCCGGCCGCTGATGGTCGGGCCGAGCACGCGGCGCAGTTGTTCCGGCGTGCCGAGTGTCTTGAGGAATCGGTCGGCACCCGCGGCATCGTTGATTTTCCACGTCACGTAGGCATCGACGGCGAGCGTCTTGTCCACGGTCTTCGTGGTCGGGTCCAGCGTCAGGGATTCAATCGTCGGCAAATCGAACGTCTGCAATCGGCGGTCGATGCGGACGACCGAATCGACGGGCCAGGGCGCCTTGATCTGCAGGCCCGCGTCGGTGGTGCCGTCGTAGAGTTGGACCGGGTCGCCGAAGCGGGTCACGTAGGCGAACTCGGCTACATCCACGGCGACGAAGCCGGAGCGCAACCAGGCCAGGAACACGAGCACACCGACGACGAGCAGGAATCGTTTCATGGCTTCGGCGCCTCGGGTCGGGGGAATGCAATCGGCGGAAGTCGCGCACCCGGCGCGTCCGGGTCCATGAGCAGAATATGCCGCTTGCCGGGCAGGCCTTCGGCATCAATCAGGATTTTGTCCCGCCCGCGGAGGGCGAGAGTAACGGCGTCGAGCATCAGACGGAACTCGGTCAGGGCCCGGCGCGTCTGCACCTGCTCGGCCCGCTTGGCGGCGGTTTCCGCAGTGACCTTGGCCCGATCCTCACCGGCGGCAAGGCGGCGCTGCTCGTCCTGCCGAAGAGCTGCTTCCATCTCCGCAGGCAGTTCGCGTCGGCCGGCGGCCCAGGCGGCGAAGACGTCCCGCGCCGCCTCGGCTTCGGCAATCTTGTCCGCATTCTCGGATGCCGTGCGGTTCAGAAGCACGACCGCTTCCTCAACGGCTCGGCGCCGCAACCGCAGGGCATCCCCTTCCGCCAGATTCACCTCGCGGTCGCGCTTCTGGATCGCCTCGGCAACGGCATGAAACGAAGCCACCACTTCCTGCGGCGGATGAAGATCGTGGATGGTCAACCCCGTGATCTCCAGACCCAACCTCTCGGGGGCGGAGTCGATGAAGCGTGCGGCGAACCGTGCGGCGGCACGCTCCTCGAACTCGCCGCGTCTGATCGTCAGCACATCCTGAAAGCGATAGGCCGATGCCAACTCGCGGAAGGCGGACTCGGCCGCGCTGCGGATGAGGGCTTCCGGATCCCGGCCGCGTTCGAGAAACACCCGGGGCTCCGCGATGCGATAACGTACGGTGGCGAAAAGTTCGACCAGATTGCCGTCGCCGGTGATGAGCAGCGATTCCTCGACCTTCGGCACAAAGGCCCCCGCATGAGCGGAACCCCACGTCAGCGATGGCGTTTCCTTCGAGTCGCCCCGCAGCCGCGCCTGATCGGCGGCGGCAAGTTCCAACGCGGCGGCGCGTTCTTCGGGAAGCAGCCGAAAGCCGATCTCGACGGTACGGACTTCCTGCGGGCGAAAGCGGGTGACGGTCTCGAACGGCCAAGGCCGGCGATAGTGCAGCCCGGGGCCGACGTCCCCATCGATGCGGCCGAAGCGCTGGACCACGGCGGTCTCCTGCGGCGCCACGATGGTGACACCGGAGGCGAGCCACGCCGGTAAGGCGAGGATCACAACTGCGGCTGCGAGTTTCCTCCAATGATGGACAGCTTCATGCAGCAGATCATCGAAGTGGAAGGCCGACAGCCGGCGGTCGAGCGTGCGGCCGGCGTCCTTCAGGCTGGTCATCGTCCGCGAGGTGCCGGCGCGCTCGAAGCCGAGCAGCCGCATCGAATTCAGAAGCACCAACAGCGAGCCGAGTTGGTGGAAGATCGCACCTGCGAGCGGTGCCTGCTCGAACCAGGCGGGTGTCGTCGCGAACAGCGGCCAGAGCCAGCCGGTGAGCACGACGCCGATGGTGTTGAGCGCGAAACCGAAGCCGATGATGTTGAAGCGGATCGTCTTCACCGCCTCGCGGCTGAGCCGCACCAGAAACGGCAACGACCGCAACGGCTCGCCCATCAGAATCACGTCGCCCGCGGCCGCGGCAATGTCCGCCCCGGTGCCGACCGCAACGCCGACTGAGGCACTCGCCAACGCCGGCGCATCGTTGATGCCGTCCCCGATGTAGCCCATCGGCTTGGCTTGGGCCGCAAGCCATTCCGCTTTCTCGGACGGAAGCAAACCGCCGAAGAGAGTCAGCCCCGGCACGTTGCCGAGCGTCCCCTGCACCGCTTCGGGACGGTCGCCGCTGAGGACCGCCAGGGGTCCCAAGCCCAGGGCGGCCAAATCGGAGACGACGCCGACGGCCTCGGGCCGAAGATCGTCGCGAAGGCCGATGGTGCCGAGCAGGAAGCCGTTGCGGGCGACGGCGACGAGGGTCAACCCGGCTTCGGCCGGCAGCGGCACCGCGATCCCTTCCCGCTCCAGGTATGCTGGGGTGCCGACCAGCAGCGTATCGCCCGCCGGCGTGACGGCCTTGACGCCTGCCCCCGGCCTGGCTTCCAACGTTGCGTCGATCGGCCAAGTGATGGTGCGGAAGGCGGCCGCCCGCAGGATCGCCGCGGCGATCGGGTGCTCGCTGAGTGCCTCCGCCGTCGCGGCAACGCGCAGCAATTCCGACTCGTTGCCGTCTTGGGTGGGATGAAGTTCGACCACTTCCAGCACGCCGCGGGTCAGCGTACCCGTCTTGTCGAAGGCGAAGCCCTGCACGGTCGCCAGACGTTCCAAGGCCGCGCCGCTCTTCAACAGAATCCCGGTGCCTGCAAGCCGCCCGAGTGCGGCGACCACGGCGGCAGGTGTGGCCAACACCAGTGGGCAGGGGCAGGCCACGACCAGCACGGCGAGCGTCGGGTAGGCCGCCACACGCGCCGCGGCATTGAAGCCGACGCGGCGCGTCTCCGGTCCGCCGCCGGAGAGATTGATCGCGACGTTGAAAGCGAACGTAAGCAGCGCAACGCCGAGGACCACGGGAAGGAACCAACGCGCCAGCCGGTCGGCCAGCCGTTCGCCGTCCCCCTTCAACGCGAGTGCCTTGGCCGTCAGTTCGACGACTTGGCCCGCGACCGTCTGCGATGCCACGTTGGTGACGCGGAAGGTCAACGCCCCGCTCGGCACGATCGCGCCTGCGAGCACCGTATCGCCGACGGACTTCTCGATCGGCACGCTCTCGCCCGTCAGTGCGGCCTGATCGACGGCAGCCTGGCCGGCCGTCACGATGCCGTCCGCCGGGATCTTGCCGCCGGGTTTCACGATGACCGTATCGTCGACGGCGAGTTGCGTGGTGAAGATGCGTTCTTCGGTTCCATCCGCATTCAACCGCCAGCAGCGCAGCGGGAACAGCTCGGTCAGTTTCCGAACGGAATTCTGCGCTCGGTCGAAGGTGAACGCTTCGAGGCATTCGCCCACCAGACCGATGACGACCACCTCCGCGGCCACCACCGGCTCGCCGAGGACGATCGCCGCGGCACAGGCCAGCACCACGGCCAAGTCCGCGCCGAACTTCCCTTCCAGCAGTCGTTCGAGCGAGTTGTACAGGGACTTGCCGCCACCGAGAATCGCAGCGAGCAAGGCGAAGCGGAAGCCGTAGAACTCGCGCGGCACGTCGAGCGAAACATCCAGCCCGAGACTTTGCAGGAAGCCCGTCAGTGGGGCGATCAGGTCCGCGATCAACAAGCCGGCCGCGATGGCCGTGAACAGGTACAGCCCGGCCGCACTGCGGCGGACTAACGGATCGGCGGTAGCGTCGAATTCGCGGTGCATCGCTTACTCTTCGTAGGCGGCCGTGGTCCGGCCGAGGGCGACATCGAACTCGCTGAGGAGTGGCACGAGGATCGCGGAGATGGTGAAGCCGAAGGCCGCGGTCAGCATCACCAGCGGTACGAGTGGGTCTGCGGATTCGTCCGTCCCCGGCTTGGCGATGATGACGTTGGTCACGCAGTAGAACATCGCCGGCGGGCACAAGGCGCTTCCCAAGGTCAGGGCATTCGACGGCCGGTCGACGCTGAGCACCCACCACAATCCGCCGATGCCGACCACGAGAAACGCGATGAAGCTGAGCCATTGGTTGGCGAAACTGCCGCCGTTGATGACGATCAGGTAGATGCAGATCAAGGTGCCCACCGAGAGGAAGAACACCGTCCCCAGCGTGTTCACGATCGCCAGCCTGCTGTTCACGTTCCGCAGCGAGACGTGCAGACCCAGGCACATCACAAACGCAAACAGCACGATCATGCCGACCAGCACCGCGCCCAGCGAGCCGAGGTTCGCGGCGAAGCGATCCCACCCACCCGCGTCCGACGGCACCTTCGCGAACAGGCCGAGCCAGGCGTAGTAAACCGCGAGCAACAGCGGCGGAATCAGATATTCCTTCGTGTTGTACATCACGCCCATCAGCTTGCCGAAGACGAACTCCTGCGGGGACACATCGGTGACGAGCAGCACGTCGAGAGCACCGATGTCCCGCTCGCTCGTCACCGATGTGACCGCCTGTGCGGCCACGAGCAGCAGACTCAACACCATCACCGGCACCAAACCATAAGCGGCCACGAATGCCGGCCTGCCGTCGGGCGAATCCAGCATCGTCAGGCTGAAGTAGGCAACCAGTGCGAACACGACGACGTAAGCCAGCTTGACCAGCAGCGGCCGACGGCCGTAGGCGAGCGTGCGGATTTCCCGCCAGACCACCGGGTTCTCCCACACGGGTCGCTCGGCTCCGGGTGCCGCATGGGCTTTCGCCCGGAACTCCTGAAGCTGGTCGGCGGTCAGGTCGGCTTCCGGGTCGTGGGCGATCTTCTCGCGCTGCACGATCGGTTCGCCGCTCGGGTTCCACTTGCGCAGCTTCCGGATGCCGAAGCCGTTGAGGAGCACGAAGCCGACGAGCATGGTCAGAGCATAAGCGTAGGCCGGGGGAATGCCCTCGAAGCCGCCCGCCGGCGGATCCAGCACTTCCAGCATCGCCGCGAACGGATCGAGGCAGGCGTGCACGAAGTTCCAATCCGTGAAGCCGGGAAGGAAGCGCTCGCCGAGCACCGGCACCGCCTGCACGACCGCGAGGTACAGCGAGAGGAACAGCACCGAGAGTGCGAGCGCCTGAAAGGTCCGCTCGCGCCAAAGGGCCACCACACCGCCGACCGAACCGGCCGCGACCGCAGCCGCGAGCAGCACCGCCGTCGCCTGCCAGACCTGCGACGGATCGACGCCGCCCATGAGCAACATCATCGTGAGAATCGGCACGCTGATCGCCAACAACACGACGATCGGCAGCAGCGCACCGAAGAGCTTGCCGAGCACGATTTCGTAATCGGCCATGTCCGTGATGAGCAGCAACATGAACGTGCGGCGGTCCTTCTCTTGAGACACGGCACTCGCAGCCGTCAGGGCCGCGAAGAAGATGAGGAGGACCAACTCGACGATGACGATGATCTGGAACAGCAGGATGCCGAAGCGGGCCGCTTCACCTAAGGTCGCATCGCGGGTGAAGCCGACGGTTGCCTGCCATGAGGTCACGCCGAGGATGCCGAGCAGGCCGAGCAGTGCCGCACGAGCGCGGAAGTGACTTGCCCGCCGGGGGACGGTCGTCAATTCCCGCATGAAGATCGGACCAAGCACGCACGGACTCCGCTAGGATGAGGTCACACTGTTTTAGCGAATCCGCCGAGGTCCGATGAACACGATCGTCCTGTCCCTGCACGGCTGCCCGCTTTCCGGCCTCGGCTTCATGGGCAACGAATGGATCGCCGCCCCGAATCTCGATCGCTTCGCCGCCGAAGGGATCGTCTTCGATCGCCACGTCTCGGATAACCCCGCACCCGCTGCCGCCCGCCGCGCCTGGCGCAGCGGACGCATGCAGACGCCGAACTTCCGAAGCGAAACGCCGCCTGCGGGCAACGACTTGGTTCGGTTGCTCAACGCCGCCGGCATCCGAACCGTTCTGCTCGAAGCCGTGCGTACCGGGCACGAATCCGCACCCGAGTTCTACGTCGATTGGAGTGAAAAGTTCATCGCCCGCCCGGCCGGCGACGACCGCACGCCGATGGATGCCGTGCTGCGGATGTTGCCGGATCTCGGAGTCGGCCCGTGGTGTTTGTGGATCGAACTCGATGCGATGCTGCCGCCGTGGGACATCCCGACCGACGTCTTCGCCGCCTACATCGATGCCGACGAGGACGACGAAGCGGACGATATGGTGAAACAACCGGACGCCGAATTCGAGGATGAACCCGAATCGGAGGAGCCGGAGGTTCCGGAGATCCCTGTTGCAGCGGACTTCAGCCTGCGTGCCGAGGAACCGTCGGAACCCGAACCGATCCTGCCGTGGCACCACCCGACCACGGGTTGGTTCGACGAGGACGATGAAGCCTCCCTCGCCCTGCTTCAGGCCAGTTTCGCCGCGGCGCTGACGACCTTTGACGCGGACTTGGGCCGACTCTTGGCTCGCTTCCGCGAACAGAAGTGGGATGAATCCGCCGCGTGGTTCCTGACGACCGACTTCTGCTTTCCCTTGGGCGAGCACGGCCAACTCGGGTCGCACCGGCCGTGGCTCCACGAAGAGTTGGTCCACCTGCCGCTCGCCGTTCGCCTGCCGAAGGCGGAGCAAGCCGGCCGCCGCGTGTCGCACTTCACCCAGCCGCCTGACCTGATGCCGACGCTGCTCGCACGCCACGGCATCGCCATTCCGCCGGGCATCGACGGCTTCGATCTTCAGCCTCTGCTCGACGGCGGCAGCAAAGCACTCCGTGAAGTCGCGATCAGCGGAGCGAGTTGGAACGGCTTCGCGGAATGGTCGATCCGCACGGAAGGATGGACGCTGCTGCTTCCGTACATGCAGCCACACGATGCCGAGGAACCGCGCGAGCCGAAGCTCTACGAGCGGCCCGACGACCGCTGGGAAGTGAACGATCTGTACGTCCGCAATCTGGGTACCGCGGACGATTTGGAAGCGGAATTGCGTCGCCGTCTCAGTTGACCGGGGTCGCGGTCAGCACCGCCGCCGCCGCCGCAACCTGGAGGGCCTCGTTGTCCTGGTTGCGACCGCGAACAGACGCCAAGAACTGCAGCCACATCGTTTCCGTTTCGTTGCGGCGCGGTTCGACAACAATGGACTCGTCCGAAAACCGCACGCGACCGCGTTCCAATTCCATCGCACCGGCTCGGCCACGCAACGATTCCGTCGACGGCCGGCTCATCACCGTCGATCCGGTCACGAGCAGTTGGGCCGAGTCGAACTCGGCGACCAGGGTGCACACGTCGGGCACGGTGCGGCCATCGGTCTCGTGGTACAGCCCGCCGGACGCGGTCACCTGCCGCGGCATCGCCAACCCGGCAGCGGTGAGCAGTCGCAGAATCGGCTTGGTGAACAGATCCGACATCGGCCCGGCACTGAAGCGCGCATCGCACCGCCACTGGGCGAAGGTCGCGGGGTCAAACGGAAGCGCAGGCAGTTCCGGCCCCAGAAACATCGACCAGTCGATCGTCCGCGGATTCATGCCGGGCACGATGCGGTAGAAGCGCCAATAGCCGCGCGGGTCGCTGCGATTGACACTTGCCTGCAACTGAACCAGCGCGCCGATGCGGCCGGCGCGAAGCTGCTTGCCCGCTTCCCCGACGACCGGATCGGTCAGACTCGGCTCCGCGAGCATGACCACCCGATCGCTTCCCTGGACCGCAGTCTGCACGGCAAGGGCTTCCGGCGATGTCCGCGTCAGCGGCGGCTCGACCAGCACGTCTTTACCGGCGGCAACCGCATCCAGAATCATGCGGGCGTGCCAGTGGTCCGGCGTAGCGATTACGACCGCATCGACGTCCTTGCGATCCAGCAGCCGGCGATAATCCTTGACCACCGCCGCGCGGTCGCTCGGGTTCAGCCCGGCTTTCACGGCACTGGGAAACAAGCCTTGAGCGTAACGCCGACGAGCGATGCTTCCTTCGTAGATCTGCTCGTACTCGTCCTCGTGACCGTCCCAAACGTCACAAACGCCGACGACCTTGGTCGTGCCGTCCTTCGCAAAGCGGGACATGAGATGAAGATGGGCTTGGGCCCGCCCGCCGCATCCGATCACCGCGACGCGCAGTGCGTCAGCAGGCGAAGCCGACGCGATCGAGCCGGGCAACGCCATCGCCCCGGCGGCTACGCCGGCCCGGAGAAACTTCCGACGATCAACCGGCGGGTTTGTAGCCATTATGACTGTCCCGACGTGGGAGCGGTCCAGGATGGATTCGGATACGATCGCTGCAGCGTATCCGTGTCCATGTCAAAGGCGATCGCGTACCTGCGCGAATCCTGCACAGCGGAGTCGAATTGTGGCGTGAGAGGGATCGTCCGAACCGAAAGCGGGGCGACGAAGGCTGTTGCTGGCATCGCTGGCACCTCAGGCTCGGACGGTGACCCGGATCGAAGGTCAGCTGAAAATCTACCCCACCACGGCGAGGATGTCATCTTCGGTCATGACGAGATAATCCTTGCCTTCGACGTTCACTTCGCTTCCGGCGTAGCTGCTGAACAGAACTCGGTCGCCGACCTTGACCTGGAACTTGGCGCGGGCGCCGTCGTCCAGCATCTTGCCTTCGCCCAGGGACAGGATCTTGCCCTGCTTGGGCTTTTCCTTGGCGGCTTCGGGGATGATGATCCCGCCGGCGGACTTGTCCTCGGCTTCGAGGCGCTCGACGACGATCTTATCGTTCAGGGGGACAATCTTGGCCATGGTGCAGTTCCTTGAAAATCGGCTGAAAAAACAACGCCCCGAATGTTACGACGCGGGGCGGATGGTCTCGGATTCCGGCGCGGCTTCCGGAGCCGTGCCGTACATCTTTTGCAAAGCCCGCAACATCGTGTGGAGCACGAGGTTCTTGTTCACGGGCTTGGGAATCACACTGTACACCTGTGCCTGCAGGGCCTGCTTCATCAATTCCCGCGTCACGTCCGCCGTCACGAGGATGGCGGGCAGCAACTCATTGAAGAGCCGCACCTGTTGCAGAGCTTCCAGGCCGGTCATCCGCGGCATATTCATGTCCGTGAAGATGAGATGAATCATCTCCACGCGCACGATCTCGATCGCTTCTTCGCCCGAGGCGGCCTGAAGCGTCGTGAAGCCGCGGTCCGCCAGGAGTCCGGCGAGGGTTTCACGAGAACCGGAATCGTCGTCGGTCACCAGGATGGTGAACGTCGAATTCATCGGGCGCTGCGTAGAAGCCGAGGAAGGCTGGTGCGGCAACATGGCTTCCCTCCTTCGGCTTGAGCGGCTGCGGTTCTCATACGGCTGCCCAGTGCGACTTCGTGGTCCACACTGGAAGCTGCAAACGCGATGCCGGAGGCGATCAGCTGCACTGGTGTCGATATTACCATCGAAGGAGGCAGGAGTTAAGACAATTCCGCCCGCAACCTCGGAATCGTGGCACGTCCTGCCTGCGCGGCAGACTCCGCCGTTCCGGCAGCATTACTTTTTACCGAGAGATGCCGGTGTCCAGTCGGCATCGCGCCAGCCTGAGGGCGTCTTGAATTTGTCGAAGGAGTAATACTCGACTTCCTTGCCGTCGCTTTCGGTCACGACCAGCACCGGCATCAGATACGACGGCGAATCGGGCTTCGAGTCGAAGTGAATCTGACGTTTTCCACCCTTCGGCAGGAGTGGGTCGGTCCCGGCGGCAATGGTCACCTCGACCGCTTCCAAAGCGTACGGGTATTCCTTGCGGGTCACGAGGCCAAGTGGTTTCACGGCCGGCGCGGAATGGTCCGCAGGGTTGAGGGCCTTGGTCAGCCCGGCCAGCGTGCGGCCGAAGCCCGCTTCGTAGATGCGGTAGCGGCTCTTGGCGGTTGCGGTCTTGCTGTCCGGCTCCATGTCCGTCTTGAAACCCGCCCCGACCAGGACGTTGTCCCCTTTGCCGGTGAGCACGTGAATCTTGCCGTCGAACTTGCCCTTCACGTACATCAGTTCGCGGCCTTTGCCTGCTTCCGAAAGCACCTTCATGTAGACGCTGAGCGGTTCCTGCCGGAAGCGATAAACAATCTCGTCCTGCGGGAGTGCCTTGCCGCCGACCACTTCGCGCTTCACGAGCCGACATTCGAACTCGGCAAGGTCCGCGTATCGTTTTCGGGACTCGTCAGCCAGCTTGCGCACGGCCGCCAGATCGACTCCGCCTGCGGGCGGTGCGACGGCGGGTGCCGGAGCAGCTTTCGGAGGGACGACCGGCGGTTTGGGTTGAGGCAGATTCACGCCAGCCGTCGCATCGTCCGGCAGGGCGATGGCGCCCGTGGCAAGGATCGGCGACGTCGGCACTGAGGTGGGAACGGTCGCCTCGCCGCCTGCGGGCAGGACGACCGCGGAATTAGGAAGTTGCGGAATGCCGGCCGCGAGAGCTTCGGGCTGCGGCGGTTTGACGATCGGTTCGCCCGGAATCGGCGGCGGTGCGGGCGGCTGCGGAGCCGATGGCGGCCGTCGATCCGCGGTCTCCCGACCGGACGGGGGCGCTGTCGGCACCACCGAGGTCGCGCTTCGCTTCATGTATTTGCTGCACGCCATAGTGCTGAAGACCGTCATGATGACCGCCGACATGACTGCTGTCCGCATCCGGAACCTCCCTGCGTGCAATTCCATCGCCGGTGTTTTACCATGTACTCGGGAATTCCGTCCAGACGGACTGGAGGAAAGCACGGCGTGCCTACGCCAAAGGGGATTGACGCATCCCATGCCCGTTCCGATCGTCACCCGAAAACCTGGGGTGACGCACTGATGGCGATCACAACCGCACCCCCGCCGAAATCGAAGACCAAACTCGACCTGCATTCGACCCTGGTCCGGGAGACGATCGAACTTCGCCCTTTGCAAGCCGAAGATGAGAGTCGGAGTATGCCGCCGCGTCCGATCCGTTGATCTGGGAACAATACCCGGGTCACTGATTGAACTCCTCTGCGGCCCCTTCGCCGATGGTGGCCATGAAGCCGGTCACGGCGTGGGCCAAGGCGAACGCAAATCCGAGCCCGTAAATCAGCATGCCCACGAAGGTGGTTTGAAACAGGGAATTGGCCAGCGCGAATAAGTCCAGCGCCGCGCCGATGGACGCCAAGCCGGAGACGATCATCGTCAGCACGCGACCATATGGCTTGCGCGTCAGTGCTCCGATGCCGGCGAAGATGTTGAGGAAGGAGAACAGAATCACCGTCAGACCGCAGCCGACGAAGACGACAACCGAGACGCCGCCGCCCACTAACGCGGCATTGCCGGCGTTGGGGTTGTTCGATGAGGCGCCGACGCCGGTCAGCGCGGCGACGATGATGCTGCCCGCGATCATGACCCCGAGACCGCACAACAGTTGGCCTGCCCCAGCCAGCAGGCTCAAGCACGCGGAGATGATGCGGACGACCGATTTGTTGCCGCCCTCGGACCCACGCTTGGACCGCTTCCGTTTGCGGCGGGGCGCGGGTTCGTCGTCGTCGCGTCGGGACGAACGCCGTCGCCGCGACGGGCGTTCTTCTTCCTCGGCATCCTCGTCCTCCTCGTCGGAGGCGAATGTCTCGTCGGGTTGTTCATCGCGGCGGACGGATTTTCGCGAACTCGGCTTGTCCCCCTTCGGCTTCATGGTGTTCAAGGCGTCGGACAGTGACGAACCGGACTTGCCGCCGAACGAGGACTTTCTCGCTGGCTCCGGCGGCGGCTTGGGGACCGATCCGAGTTTTACGGCCAGGTAAGTCGCGGAACACTCCGGGCACGCGATGTCGATACCGAGGTTGGCGGGCTCGACCGTCAGCCGGGCGCTGCAACTCGGGCAGGGTTCGATCTCGACGGCTGCGGGCTGCGTCGGTGGAGGCGGGGGAAGTGGAATCTGCGGCGGGGCAGACACCGGCACGGGAGCCGGTGCGGCCGGCGTCACCGCAGCCGTGCCGGGGATGAGGAATTGGCTGGCGCACGCGGGACACTTGCCGGTCTTGCCGGCTTTGTCGTCCTTGACGTTGTAGATCGCTTGGCAGCCGGGGCATGCAAACCGGATCATCGCGCGTCCTCACCTTCGATTCCCGGTCATGATAGGGCGCATCATTCCTCGGGCCGGCGTCCCTCGAACCAGGCCCGCGTCGGTTCGTTGTTGAGGAGGATAAACCCGACGACGCCAAGGATGCAATTGATGATGTCCAAATTGAACACCGCGAGAATCTGCAGCACCAGCAGCGTCGTCGGCGGCGGCAGGCTGTCGTTGTCCCCGAGGATGGACGCACCCCGGATGATCGCGAAGATCGACCAGACGCCGGTGAGGTACATGAACGGCCAAAGGCAACAGATGAACGCCGAACCGAGCAGCATGAGGCCCGTGAAGATCAGGCCGTAGATGCCGCCGGTGAGGAGCATGACACCCACGGCGGTCACATTGCCGGGCTTGTCGTTCCGCCGGCTGCGGCGCCGGGAGACCCGTCGGCGTCGCCGCGGTCGGTCGTCGTCCAAGTCCTCATCGTCCTCGCGACGGAGTTTGGAGATCAGCGGACGGTTCTCGATCGGCGCCGCGCGGACGGCTTTCGCTTCGAAGGCGGCGGCACAATAAGGGCAATCGACGTTTTTGCCCACGTCCACGGAAGCGACCGCCAGTCGGGCACCGCACCCCGGGCAGGGTTCGACTTCAACCTGCTTGTCCGGCACGACCACAAACTGTTCCTCGGCCGGCGGGGTCGGTGCCGACGTGGCTTCCTCGACGGTTGGAATCAGGAACTGCGTTGCGCATTGCGGGCACTTGGCGGACTTTCCGGCCTTGTCGTCCGGTGTATTGAACTCGGCCGCACATCCGGGGCACTGAAAGCGAATCATCCGCGAACCTCCCGCAACCCCGAGACCATGGGAACCTATTCGCAGGCGGGGCGAAAGTCTTGGCGCCGTTCCCAAAAAATGTCCAGGACCTTCTCGACAAACAACTGGGCAAAGTGTTACGCTAACGCCGACTATCGCGGTTTCGCAGTTCTCATCCGATCATGAGTTCAACCGCCTTTCCACAAGGCAGATACGGGGTCGAGATGTTTGCAGGCGTTTGGATGATGGCCGCCCTGTGGGCCGTTCCGCAGTTTCCGATGCCGAGCATCGAAGATTTCAAGTCGGATCGCTACTCCTGGACGGTTGCCGCAAGAGATGCGGTTCAACAGCAATTTCACCTGTCGTCGACGAGCTTGCCGAACTTGCCCACCTTGCGGAATGTGTCTTCCGCGCCCGACTCCGGCACGGTCGAGCATGGTGGAATGCGGAACAATCTTTGGGCCTCGCCACAGACGGTCACACCAGCGTTCGCTAATCCCCCGGCCAACGACTATCGTCCGCCCGTCCCCGCTGCCCGCAGCACACCCGTGCCCGTCGTTCCCCCGGTACTCGGCAACGAGGTGGTTCCAGGTTCGGTCACGAGTCGAACTCCGACCACGTTCGCAGCATCGCTGTCCCCTGCGATGCCCAACGGAGGCGCACTTCTCAATAAGAACGGGAAAATAGGTGCGGCGTTCATAGATCAGAAGCCGAACGCTGACTTGGTCGTCTTCTTTTATCCCGGGGCGGACGGAGCAGCACTAGCCCGCGAGGCTGGGTTGACGTTTACCGGCCCGATGAATGCCGGCTCGCCGAACACCTGGATCCTGCGAGCGGAATCTGCTGCGGCTGCGACTAGGGCGCAAGCAGTACTCTCCGGTCTGCCGGGGGTCCAGGCGGCGCACCAGAGCTATGACAACATACGGCCGGTTGCGATGGCATTCACGCCGAACGATCCGTTCTTCTTCCCCGGCACGAACCCGGCCGTCGGCGGTCCGGGTAACACGTCAAACCTGAATTTTCCCGGCCAATGGCATCTCGTCAACAACATGCCGAACTCGTCGTTCAACGTCAACACGATCAGCGCCGGACTTGCCGGTGCATGGGCCAACAATTTCACGGGTTTAGGCATCACCATCGGAATCGTGGATGACGCTGTCGAAATCGGCCATGCGGATCTCGCACCGAACAATGCGACCGTCATGGAGTTAAACCGCTTCTACAACGCCTCCGGCGGCATCACCAGCAATGATCCGACGCCGGATCTGACCGTGCTGCCGAATACGATCGGCGACGCGCACGGAACCTCCGTCGCCGGCGTAGCGGCATCCCGTGGGGGCAACGGGATCGGCGGCACCGGCGCCGCGCCGTTGGCCAACCTTGTCGGCATTCGCACCAACTATCAGACGTTCGCCCTCGTAGCGGCGATCAACGAAAGTAACGGCATCGCCTTGGGCACGACGATCCAGGTCAAGAATCACAGCTACGGCTTTACTTTGTCTTTCGTCGCCGGCGGCTTGGTCCTGAACACCGCCGTGCAGAACTCGGCGGCGGCAGGTACAGTCAACGTATATTCAGCAGGCAACAACCGGACCTCGGCACCGGCGGCAGCCGACGTGAACAAGCTCGCCCCACAGAATTCGCCGTTCGTACTGGTGGTCGCCGCACTGGGCAGCAACGGAGTCTTTTCCGACTACAGCAGCTTCGGCGCAAACGTCTTCGTCACCGCGCCGACCAACACAACGGACGGCACCCGCTTTGCCGGTGTCACCACGAGCGATCGGACCGGCAGCGTCGGCTACAACTCGGCCGGAACGAACAATTTCGCCTCCACCGCCGGAGGCAACACCGGTCTCAGCTACACCAACGACTTCGGCGGTACGTCTTCATCGGCACCGCTTGTGGCAGGCGTCGTTGCCTTGACGCTTCAGGCGAACCCGGCACTCTTGGCGAACACCAACAACCGAACCACTCTGCGGGCAGTCAAGCATCTCATAGCCCGCACCAGCACGGTTGTGAACGCCGCAGATGCCACAGCAACCAGCGACGGCGGCTGGAAGACGAATGCCGCCGGCTTCCGCACGAATCAGAACTATGGCTTCGGCCTCATCAACGCGACCGCACTGACGACGCAGGCTCCGCTTTTTTCCGAAGTCACGCCGCTGACGACCGCGACCACGGGCTCAATCTTCGTCGGGGTTGCCCTGCCGGATAACAACGCCACAGGAATCAGCCGAACCTTTAATATTAACCTGGCGTCGCCGACCCTGCAGCCGCTGGAAGAAGTCGTCGTCACGCTGAACGTGACGCATGAATTTCGCGGCGACTTGAGAGGTTTCCTCACCGCACCTTCAGGCACACGGTCGCGTATCCTGAATTCGACAGGCTCCGATGGCCAAGCCAACATCACGAACTGGCAGTTCACTATGGTTGCCTTTTGGGGCGAAAACCCGAACGGCACCTGGACCATCAATCTCGCAGACGTCGCCCAGTTAGACACAGGCACCTGGAACAATTACACTGTGGACTTCCGGATGGGCACACTCGTTCCCGTCCCGGAGCCTACGACGCTGCTGGCCGGTGGGGCGTTCGTGCTGCTGGTGATCCGCGTTCGGCGCACGCGAGTTGAAAAATTGCCCGGTTGATTGCCCGCTGAGTTCCAAGGACACTGCTCTAAGCGCCGAAGGCCAGATTTCCTGCCGGCGGTGCTTCCGGCTTGGCGGTCGGCAAGTCGGCAACGTCCGGTGTCGCCTTCCGCATCAGCTTTTCCACGGCTTCGCGGTCGATCTCCTCGTGTTGCAGCAAGGCATCGGCGATGGTGTCGAGGTCCATCCGGTTGCGGCCGATCAGTTCGGTGGCCCTGCGCTCGGCATCGCCGAGGATGCGTTGCACCTCCTCGTCGATGATGCGGGCGGTTCCTTCGGAGAAGTCGCGTCCTTCGCCCATCTCCTTGCCGAGGAAGATGTGATCCTCGCCGATGCGGTAGTGCACCGGGCCGAGGCGGTCGCTCATGCCGAATTGAGTGACCATCTGCTTGGCGATGCGGGTGGCCTGCTTCAGGTCCATGATTGCGCCGGACATGGCTTCGCCGAAGATGAGTTTGTCCGCGGCGCGACCGCCGAGCAGCACCGCGAGTTTGGCCATGCATTCGGACTGGGAGAAGTCGATGCGATCCTCATTCGGCTCGAACATGGTCACCCCGCCGGAGCGGCCGCGCGGAATGATGCTGACGCGGCTGAGCGGATCGGCCTTCGGCTCCAACCAGGCGCACAAGGCGTGGCCGGCTTCGTGATAGGCCGTGCGCCGCTTCTCTTCGTTGCTGAAGGGATCCTCGCGCTTGCTGCCCAGGAGGACGCGGTCGATGGCGGCCGAGAAGTCGCTCTGCTCGATGCTGCTTTTCCCTTCGCGGGTGGCGACCAGCGCAGCTTCGTTGCAGAGATTCCGCAGGTCGGCCCCGCTCATGCCGATGGCACTGCGGGCGATCTTTTCGAGATCGAGATGGTCCGACAGCGGCTTGTTGCGGGTGTGCACCTTGAGGATCGCGAGCCGGCCCTGCCACGTCGGCCGATCGACGGTGATGTGGCGATCGAAGCGGCCCGGCCGCAGCAGCGCCGAGTCGAGCACATCGGGCCGATTGGTGGCGGCAAGCACGATCACGGTCTCATTGATCTGGAAACCGTCCATCTCGGACAGAATCTGATTGAGCGTCTGTTCGCGTTCGTCCGAACCGCCGCCCACACCCGTGCCGCGCATGCGGCCCACCGCGTCGATTTCGTCGATGAAGATGACGCAGGGCGCCGCTTCCTTGGCCGTCTTGAACAAATCGCGGACGCGGCCTGCCCCGACGCCGACGAACATCTGGATGAACTCGGAGCCGTTGATGTTGAAGAACGGCACATTCGCTTCACCGGCCACGGCCTTGGCCAGCAGCGTCTTGCCCGTGCCCGGCGGGCCGATGAGCAGGACACCTTTGGGAACCTGGGCACCGAGGCGGGTGAACTTGTCCGGGTTGCGGAGGAAGTCGACGATCTCCTGCAGCTCGCGCTTGGCCGCCTCCATGCCGGCGACGTCGTCGAAGGACATGCGGCCGCGCTGCTTCTCGTAGCGCCGAGCCGGGCTGCGGATATAGCTGCTCATGAAACCGCCACCGGCGGAATCCTTGACCATCGGCAGGATGAACTTGATGAAGATGAACGTGAACAGGACCATCGGCATCACGAACCAGAGTATCGGCAACAGATAAGGCGTCGGCTCGTCCTGCTTGTCGATCATCAGTTCGTCGACCTTCACTTCGGGGTTCTTCGCCTTCTCCACGGCCCGATACGCGGCATCCTTGGCCTTCAGCAGATTGATGATCTCGTTCTGGTTTTCCGTGTGCGGCAGATTCACGGTGAACTTGTCGCCGCGAAGTTTCAATTCGGTCGCCAGATCGCTCTTCTCATCGCGGACTTCGCCCAAGCCGCGGTCGCGCCCGACGATGGTGAACTTTTTGATTTGTCCGGATTCGACCAGCTTCTCGAACTCGGTGTAATTGAGAGATCGCGTGGTGTCGACGAAGTAGAGAATCGCGCCGAGGGCCACGATCAGAAACAGAGCCAAGGCCCAGGCGGGCAGAAGAGCCGTCATGCGGCGCGGTGGAGTCGTCGGCTTGTCGGGAGCGGCCATTCCCACTCGTCCTCGGGTGTGCGTCGGGCCTGTGGTTTATGTTAGGCGGGAGGAAGGACCGGAGGATTCACCCCCGGCTGGTTTCGGTGGATCAGGCACTGGAGCGGGAACGCGGTCGCCCAGCATAACCGAGGGTGAACCCCTTGGCTTTACTTGTGGCCCTTGGGAGCCAAGAGGGCGGACATCTGCTTGCCTTCCATCGAGGCGGCTTTTTCAACCTTGCTGCAGTCGAGGAGGGCTTCGAGCATGGCGTCGATGATCCGCTTGCCTTCCTCGATGTGCTGCATCTCGCGGCCGCGGAACTGGACCTTGAGAATGACCTTGTCGCCGTGTTCCAGGAACTTGCGGGCCTGGTTGACCTTGGTGTCGACATCGTGACCGCCGGTCTTCGGGCGGACGCGGAGTTCCTTGAGCTTCTGCTGGTGGGACTTGGTGCCCTGCTTTTTGGATTGGGCGTATTTGTGCTTGCCGAAGTCCATGATCTTGCAGACCGGCGGGCGTTCGGTGGCGTTGACCTCGACGAGGTCCATTCCCAACTCGCGGGCCATTTCCATGGCTTGGAGGGTGGGCATGATTCCGAGCTGTTCGGCTTCGGCGCCGATCACGCGAATGGGACTGATGCGGATTTGATCATTCATCCGGGGGCCGGCAGGCGGGCGGGCCGGGCCGCTTCGATCGAACGGAGGGATAGACAAACTCCTTGCAACGAGGTTGGGAATCCAAGCCGGACACCGCGGCGAAGCGACAGGTTCGCTGCTTCGCATCGCACACCGCAACGTTGGTATGCGCGCATCCGTATCTTTTATCCTTAACCCGTCGAATCCGCAGAGTCAACGCCGTCCGCACAAATCGTCGGAATTTTCCCCATCGGGTCTTGCCGCCGCAACGATCGCTTCGGAACAATGCCGGCATCGGTTCGGTCGTCTCATTCCCCTCAGCAGGAGTTCTGCTTATGTGGTCCCGCATGTTGGCCGTCGGCGTCGGCATGGTCGCCTCCGCCGCCTTGGTGTTGGCGGACGATTCCAAGATCAAGGTGAAGGAAGGCGACGCCTTCCCGGAGGTTGCACTCAAGGCCGCCCAAGTCGAGAAGGTCCCCGGCAAGAAGGCCGGCGAGACGGTGAGCATCAAGGACCTGAAGGGCAAGACCGTCGTCATCTTCTTCTACCCCAAGGCCATGACGCGCGGCTGCACGGTCGAGTCCTGCGGCTTCCGCGATGAGTCCCCGAAGTTCCCCAAGGACGCCGTCCTGATCGGCGCGAGCGCGGACGACGAGGAGACACAGAAGAAGTTCATCGACAAGGAAAAACTGCCCTACGCCCTGCTCTGCGACACCGACCTGAAGCTGATCCAGGCCCTCGGCATTCAGTCGCCCAAGGGCAAGGTGCCGCAACGGATCACGTTCGTCATCGACAAGGACGGGAAGATCGCCAAAATCTACACCAAGGTCGACCCGAAGGACCACCCCGCCGAAGTCCTGAAGTACGTCGAAGCCCTCAAGTAATTCCCGACTCGGCCGAGGTCGCACCGCGTGAGTTCGAAGATCCGCATCAACGGCGAATGGTTCGAGAAACTCCAGGCGAACCTTGGCGTGTTCGACCACGGTCTGCTCTACGGCGATGGGGCGACCGTCGGCATCCGCATCGAAGCGGGCGAGGCCCGCTACGGTCGGCAACATTGCGAGCGGCTTTACGAGGCCGCCCGCGGGCAGGGCATCAAACTGCCGATGACGATTCCGGAGTTGCTGCAGGTTATCGACGAAACCATCCGGGCCACCGAGCGGGTCACGGGCTACGTCAAGCTCGTGCTCACCCGCGGCGCCGGATCGATGGGGCCCGATCCGCGCAAGTGCGAACCGACGCTCATCCTCATCGCGGACGACTGCGTGCCCTACCCGCCCGCGGTCGCTGAGGCCGGCGTTCACCTGATCGCCGCAAGCGTCCGCCGCACGACAGCACCCGAACATCTCGGCCTGTTGTTGGCGAACACCTTGGCGGTGACGGCGATGCGGGAAGCCATTGCCGCGGGCTGTCTGGATGCCGTGGTTCTCGACCCGCAGGGAACCGTGACCGGGATCATCGAAGGCGAATTGTTCGCGGTCCACGGCAACGCGATCTGCAGTGGGCCATTGTCCCATTCCCCCGATCCGCTGGCGGCGCTCGAACTGCGACCGCTTTTCATGATTCGGGAAGCCGAGCTGACGCTGGAGGACTTGACGACCGCGGACGAACTCTTCCTCATCTCCACCGCAGCGGGTGTGGTGCCGATCGTGCAACTCGACGGTCGCCGCATCGCAACCGGCTTTACCGGGCCGATCACCGAGTCGGTGCGGAAAAGGCACCGCGAGCTTGGCCCGCTATAATCGCGATATGGATACTCCGGACCAAACCGAACGCCTGCTGAGCGTGCTGTGCGAACTGAACCACGTCGTCGTCGCCTTCAGCGGCGGAGTCGACAGTGCTGTGGTCGCCGCAGCCGCGGTCCGGGTGTTGGGGTCCAAAGCGCGCGCCGTGACCGGGGACAGCGCGAGCGTACCGCGCGCCGAACTGGAAGCGGCGATCCGATTGGCAAAGCACATCGGCATCGCCCATCGGCTCGTGAAGACGGACGAATTCGCCGACCCGGATTACCTGAAGAACGACGGCTCGCGCTGCTATTTCTGCAAGAGTGAACTTTACGGGTCCATCGCCGTCGAGCCGGGGGAAGCGATCGTCAGCGGGGCGAATCTGGACGACCGCGGCGACTACCGACCGGGCTTGACCGCCGCCGCCGAACGCGGGGTGCGGCATCCGCTGCAGGAGGCCGGCTTCACCAAAGCGGACGTGCGGCGACTTGCCCGGGAGTGGGACCTGCCGGTGGCCGACAAGCCGGCATCGCCATGCCTCTCCAGCCGCGTAGTGCCGGGGTTGGCGGTAACGCCGGAACGCCTCGGCCGCATCGAAGCGGCGGAAGCCTATCTGAAGTCCCTTGGTGTCATCGATTGCCGCGTTCGCTACCACGAAGGCGATTTGGCCCGCGTCGAATTGCCCACAGCCGAACTCGCGCGATTTCTGGAGAGCGTGGCTCGGGAACGATTGACCGCCAAACTGCGCGAACTCGGCTTTCGCTTCGTCACACTCGATCTCGATGGCCTTCGCAGCGGCAGTCTTAATGCGTTGATCCCGCTGACCGTG
>Ga0163144_10002093_pt1 | contig 46582 bp, 30 predicted proteins | sample OliLak19BULKMAT1_FD_123175 | JGI IMG/M metagenome (GOLD analysis project Ga0163144, IMG submission 123175) | Freshwater microbial mat bacterial communities from Lake Vanda, McMurdo Dry Valleys, Antarctica - Oligotrophic Lake LV.19.BULKMAT1 | ecosystem: Environmental > Aquatic > Freshwater >... | reverse complement strand
GTGCTTCACCCATCGCGTGATCTCCTGGGGGTCCGTGGAATGCCACTCACACTCCATGAAACCCCGCGAATCACGCGATGTTTTTCACGCTTTTAAAACGGCAGGGTGAATAAGACGGGCTGAGATATCGTCCGCAACATAATTGTTATGCACGCCCTTCAGGGCGGAATAGCCACGTCGAAAATGCCAACCGGCTGAAGCGGGTTGACGACGACGTTGAGAGGGCGCCAAAAACCCAAGCATGAATGCCTGGGCTAGGGAAAAGTAGCGATCAGTTCACCGACATCCAACAATCTGGGTTGGCCGGGCGTAGCCCGCGCTGGGGTCCACTCATGGCTAATGCATCGCGACGAAGGGAAGACTGATACATCTTCGCACGTAACATCAATGCAATTGTTGCGACGCCAACGAACTTCACGGTCGGATTTGCTCTGCCAAGAAACCGAATAGTGGACGCGTTACCGTTTTTTTGCCACAATGACTTGATCGCTAATCAATGCACTCGATTCCGGTTGGGCCGAAGTTGCGTTGGTTCCATTGTCTCAAGGGGAGGCTCGTCATGCTATCGCGACGATGTTTCGACGTGTCCGTTGTGCCCGCGGTCATTTTGCTGGTGATTGCAACTGCCCAGGCAGCGGAAGTTCTCAGGCCGAACAATGTTCCGGGCAATGCGGTCGAGTCCAAGGGCGATCTCGCGGTAGCAGACAAGTTCGTCCAAGCAGCCCATGCGGCTGAAATCGCTGGCCGCGACTCCGAGCGGTTGACTCTCCTGCGGCAAGCACTCGCCGCAGCGCCTGATCATGCACCGTCCCATTTGCAAGCTGGCCACGTGTTGGTCGACGGCCAATGGCAAACGCTCTCGGAAATCAAATCGGCGGCGCCCAGCGTGGAACTGGTCGATCGATACCATTGGCTGGCTCATCGCACGGCCGGCACGGTCAAGGACCAATTGAAGCTGGCCAATTGGTGCCGCGATGCGGGACTTGTGACTTATGAGTCCACGCATCTCTGGAACGCAGCCTCGCTCAGGCCCGGCTTGCCCGAGGTGGTCGATCGCTTGCATTTGCGAAGATACCAGGGGGCGTGGCTTCCCAATGCTGAGGTCGAACGCCGCGAGCAAGCCGCTCGTGTGGCGGCCTTGTGGGACGGACGGATCAGTAAGCTGCGCGATGATTTCGTCAGCCGCGATCCGCTAAGACAATCCTCGGCACGACAACAGCTGTTGACAATCGCCGACCCCGCAGCCGCGCCGTCACTCGAAGCAAAACTATCGCCCGTGAGCCGCGAGGCCGCGCTGGCCAGCGTGGACGTGCTGACGCGACTGCCACAGCAGCAAGCGACCAACTCGCTGGTAAAGCACGCGGTTCTCTCGCAGTGGCCCGACGTTTGCGACGCGGCAGCCAAGGCTCTGTGTTCGCGAAAGTTTTACAGCTATGCCCCGACATTGCTCGCAGGCTTGCGCGCACCGGTCGAGTTGAACGTCGCGACGTATGCCCGCTACGGCGGCGCTGCGACGCATCGACTAGAGCTATTTCAGGAAGGTCCGCTGATGGACCAATCGCTCGTCGCGACCACTCACATCCGGCCCGAGATTGGCGGCGGAGCGGGGCAAGATTCGACCAGATCTTCATCGCCGTCGCTCGATGGGGCCGGTGGTTTCGTGAGCACGACCGCGATGTCGCAGTCTCTGCCCGGCGCTTTCCAAACACTCGACGAAGCGGGTCTCAACGCCGCCGCAATTCGCCAACAGATTACACGATCAAACGCCGCGACACGGAAGTTTAACGAGCGGATCGCCCGAGCGGTGTCGACGGCCACCGGGCAGTCGTTCGCGTCGGAACCGCGCGCCTTGTGGCATTGGTGGTGCGACTACAACGAGCTGTACGTGCCGCCGCAAAAACCAGTCAACGAGCAGACGCACGAACGCGTCGTCAAGTATCCGACGCAGCTCAGTGTAGGCGTCGGTCAGGCGGCCGGCACCACGGTCCAATTGCCTGTGATTTCGTGCTTCTTGGCGGGCACCAAAGTTTGGACCGAGAGCGGCACGCGGGCCATCGAAACCATCCGAGTAGGCGACAGCGTACTGGCACAGCATGCTGAAACGGGCGAGTTGACCTTCAAGCCCGTGTTGGCCACCACCGTTCGACCGCCGTCGCCCATTCTCACGCTGAGCTGGGGCGACGAGAGCGTGGGAGTCACTCGCGGGCATCCGTTGTGGGTCGTCGGCCGGGGATGGCAAATGGCCAAGGAATTGGCTGTTGGCACGCGGCTACATTCGGTCGACGGCGGCGTTGCCATCGAGAGCGTCGACAAGTCGCCCGCAGCTGAAGCCTTCAACTTGGTCGTCGCGGATTTCCACACGTACTTCGTCGGCGAGCGCAAGGTACTGGTACACGACAATAACATTCGCGATGCCAGCATGACGCTGCTGCCGGGCTTAGTTTCCGATCCATGAGCGCCGATCGAACTCGTTGTGGCTGGGCCAAGACCGACCTGTCCATTGCGTACCACGACAGCGAGTGGGGCGTGCCGGTCCACGACGACCGGTTGCTGTTCGAGTTTTTGATCCTCGAAGGCGCCCAGGCCGGGCTGAGTTGGGAGACCATCCTCAAGAAGCGCGCGCGCTATCGCGAGGTCTTCGATCACTTCGACGCCCAAAAGATCGCCCGCTACAACGCCGCTAAAATTGCCCGCCTGCTCGACGACGCGGGCATCATCCGCAATCGGCTCAAGGTCAACGCCGCCGTGGTGAACGCCAAGGCCTGCCTGCAGGTCAGCGACGAGTTCGGCGGCCTCGACGACTATTTGTGGCAGTTCGTCAACGGCCGCCCGATCGAGAATCGGCGTCGCTCGCTGTCCGAAGTTCCGGCGAAGAGCACGGAATCCGACGCGATGAGCAAGGACCTGGTCAAGCGGGGCTTCAAGTTCGTCGGCTCCACGATCTGCTACGCCTTCATGCAGGCTGTCGGCATGGTGAACGACCACACGGTGGATTGTTTTCGCCACGCGGACGTGGCAAAATTAGCGGGCCGCTGAGGCTCGCGCCTTACGCACGCACGCCTCCCCTCGAAGTTAGCATGACACGATGGACCTATTCGAACTCTCTCAAAAAACAGTCGACTCGGCCTTGCGACAGGACCGCATCGGCACACCGGTTTCTGTAAGGGTCATCGCGCAGGCCACGGTGGATCACGGCCGTATCGAGCCGCTGCTGGTCCGGGCAATCGTCACGGCCGGCGACTGGCTAGGCGCGAAGCCAACGCGATTGCTGGCACGCGGATCGATTGAGTCGGGAGAGCTGTCCGTGCAGCTTGCGTACGAAGGCGGACAGGCAGCGCTGGTCAGCGCCGGGTCGCCGGGCATGGCCGCGCCATTTGTCGACGTGCTGATCGCCGGCAACCGCGGTGTATTGTCGTGGGAGAGCGATCGCGGCGCTCCGATCGTCTCGGCTTCGGCCGGTGCGAGCGGCGACGCGGAGCTTTCGCCCACAGCCAAGCAATTGCTGCAAGCCGTCCGCGCGTCGCTTGCAGCGCACCGACCCGTCGATCCGGCGACGGGCAAGGCCATTGATCCAGCGGCAAGCAGCGCGGCAACGGTTACCGTTGTCGCCAAACCCGCGGAGCCCGCTTCGCTCAAAACGCCGTCACCCTCGCAAACTCAAAAGCCTCCCTATGGCGTACTGCTCGTCGCCGGCGGCTTTACGCATCAAGAGATGTACGCGCCCGGATTCTTTGAGGACAAACGCTGCCGATTGATAGGGCTCGTCGACGCCGACGACATTTCTCCTCGCCGCCAAAAACTCAATGCCCAGCTTGCCGAGTCATTGAATATCCCGCTGCTGCCCAGCCTCGACAAAGCGCTCGCGCGGCCTGACGTTCAAATCACCAGCGTGTGTGCCGAGCCCGATCGTCGCGCGCCGCTGACGATCCGCTGTGCCGAGGCCGGCAAGCACGTCTACCTGGACAAGCCGCTGGCGACTTCCATGGCCGAAGCGGAACGCATCGTCGCGGCCTTGCATCGCGGCCAGGCCGTCCACCAGATGTTCAGCCTGGTGCATACCGATTTTGGAAGTCGGACCAAGGCCCTGGTCGACTCGGGCGCGCTCGGCGAACTAACCGCCATTCACTGCGACGCCTTCTTCGCCAAAGGCATGGCCGGCACGGCGAAGCTGGGCAAACCGCGCGTCGAGACGGCCCGGCCTAGTGCCAACAACTTCGAGACCATCGACTCGAAGCGCGAGCTGCACAACGTCGGCGTGTATTCGCTCGTGCAGATCGCGTGGCTGCTGCGGCGGCCCATTCGCTCGGTGTTCGCCACGACGGCCAACTACTTCTTCGAGGAACACCAGAAGAACGACATGGAGGATTTCGCCCAGCTCACGCTCGAGTTCGACGGCGGCCTGCTGGCGACCACGAACGTGGGCCGCACCGGCTGGCGGTCGCACCCCATGTCGGGCGTAAACCGCATGGTCTTCGTCGGCGCGAAAGGCACGGCGTGCATCGACGCCTTCCGTCCGCGCGCCGACATCTGGGCCAACGAAGACGCCTGGCCCCTGCCCCGCCGGCACGCCGAAGACCCGATGGGTTTTTGGGTCAGCTCGACGAAGGACGCGGGAGTCATGCCCAAGCGAGCCTGGATCACTCCGGCCGACGCAACGACCGACGTGCGCTACTTTCTCGACTGCATCGAGCAAGGCCGCGCGAGCGACGTGCCCGCCGAGCTAGCGGCGACCGCCCTGGAGGTCATTCTGGCCGCCTATCAATCGGCGGCTACGGGGCAGGTGGTGGCGCTGCCGCTGGGGCGGGCGTGATCGAGGTTCGTGAATTCCAGGACAAATCGATCTGCTTCTAGTCGCGCTCATGGCTTCCATCTGGGGGAAGTTATGCCACCCCACTCTGCGCAGCATGCGCATTCTCGCGCGACTTGGCGTTTTTTCCAATCTTTATCGGAATTCAGACCTTTTTCGCGTCCGCTTTGGCTCCGATTCGGAGACTAGTGACTAGGCGGAGCTGTCGGCGCGCCGGCTGGCGAGGCATTGGCTTCGCCGGGCGAGCCTCGGGCTCTCCCGCCGGAACGCGAGTTTTCAGTCCATTTCCCTGGGCAAGCAGCGGTTTCGGACTGGGTTTTTCGATGGACGCGACTGGCCTGGCGTGGGCCAGTCGCACCGGATTGGGCAAGTACGGGGAGGCCAGATAACCGTGAAAGTCACCGACGTACGCATCAAGCTGATGGAAGATTCACGCGAACGCCTGTATGCGTTTTGCTCGATCACCATCGACGATTGCTTCGTGATCCGGGACCTGAAGATCATCGAAGGCCAGAACGGGCCCTTTGTGTCGATGCCTAGCCGCAAGCTTATGGCACATTGCCCAAAGTGCAACTTCAAGAACCACCTCCGCGCCGCCCACTGCAACCAATGTGGCGGGCGACTGCCGGACGATCTGGCAGTGAAAGACGACCACGGTCGCACGAAGCTCTTTGCCGATATTGCCCATCCCAGCACCTGGGAATGCCGCGACATGCTCCAGCAGGTCGTCATCGCGGCGTACCAGGACGAACTTCGACGCTCGAAGCTGCCGGGCTACTCGTCGACCTATCGCGACATCGATAGCGAAATTCGTGCGCCGGCACCTCACGTCACGGCGCCGCATGCGGCCCCCACGCATATCTCCTCGCCCGCCTCCGGGACAAACGGCCCAGTGACTCGCGGGATGCAGTAACGCAGCCGTCGAGGCTGCCGCCGGCCAAATTTCACGCTCGGCAATCTGCCGCGGCGCGATTCAGCGACTGACTTGTCGCCGAGAAACGGGGCGATATGCGCCGCCGCATGGCCAAACATCAGTCCTCATCTGATCAAGATCCCGGCGACAAGTCCGCGTCCTATAGTGAATAATGGCGGTTGATCGGCATTCATATTTCCCTACCTCGTGCGGCGGAGTTGAAGATCCGATTTGCTCTCGAAACGGGATGCTCATCGACCAGAGGTACTGTCGTCATGTCTGAAGATCGAAACAATTCTGACGCTCCAGCTGGCTCCACGGACACACGCGCCAACTCCAACCGTTATGAACGAGTCGTCGATCTCCTCCGCCAGCCTGGCACGTATCCCGAGGCTCCCGATGCCGTCAACATTATCGAAACGCACATCTCGTGCGTGTTTCTCACGGACCGCTTCGTCTACAAGTTGAAGAAGCCTGTCCACTACGACTTTTGCGATTTCAGCACGCTCGCCGCGCGCGAGCACGCCTGTCGAGAAGAAGTGCGCCTCAATCGACGCCTGGCTCACAACGTCTATTTGGGCGTGCTGCCGATCATCGAGGACCAGCAGCATACGTTGCATCTGGAGGGCGACCTAACCCGCGATCGCACCGTTCTCGTGACGGATACTGTCGTCGATTGGGTCGTGAAGATGCGCCGGCTGCCGACCGAAAACACGCTCGACGTACTCGTGCGCGCCGGCCGGTTGAGCGACGCTCAGATTTCTCAGCTCGCCGCGAAGTTGGCCGAGTTCTATGCCGTGGCAGTCCACATGCCTGTCGCAGCCCGAGAATACGTTTCCGAGATTCGTCGTCATGTCAGTGCGAATCGTCGAGAACTTTTGTCGCCGGATCACGCGAGAGACGCTACGGTCGTCTCGCGGATTCACGGGGCCCAATTGCAATACCTCAGCCTTGCCGAGCCGCTGTTCGATGTCCGGGTCGGCGACGGGCGTATCATCGAAGGCCACGGCGACCTACGACCCGAGCACATTTGCTTCGAGGACAAACCGGCAATCTTCGACTGCATCGAGTTCAATCCAGAATTGCGGCAGGTCGACGTGGCTGACGAACTGGGCTTTTTGGCAATGGAGTGCGACCGATTGGGCGCGAGCGCCGTCGGCCGGAGGATCGTCGACGTTTATGCAACCCGCTCCGGCGATCGGCCTCCGCAGGCACTCTTGTCATTTTACAAAAGCTATCGCGCCTGCGTCCGCGGAAAGGTCGCCGCGTTGCGGGCGCGACAGCTTGCAGGTGCGACGCAAACAGCCGCCCTTGACGAAGCCCGCGAGTATCTGCGACTGGCCGACGGTTACGTCGCCGATTTTTCTCGACCGCTCGTGGTTGTTGTCGGAGGCCTTATGGGATGCGGTAAGTCAACGCTCGCCGCAGCGTTGGCCGAGCTGTTTGCCTGCCCACGATTAGCGACCGACGCAATAAGGCAAGAACTACTCGGCGCCACCAAGACGCCTTCCAACTTCGACGAAGGGATGTATCAGCCGGAGAATCGAGAGCGCGTGTACGACAAGCTCCTCGACCGCGCAGAAGGATTTTTGGCCGAGCGAATCTCCGTCATTCTCGATGGCACGTTTCTTACCGCGGCTTGGCTTGACCGTGCTAGTCAGTTGGCAGCGAAACGGAATTCCGAATTCTTAGTTGTCCGTTGCGTTTGTCCCGATGATGTGGCGCGCAAGCGAATCGCCGATCGCGCAGCCACCGGTGGCGATCCCTCGGAAGCTCGGCCCGAATTGTACGATCGCCAGAAGGCCGAATTGCGGCCGTGCCCCGATCAGTTGCCGTGCGTCGAGGTGGATACGACCGTTTCGCTCGAAACGCAAGTTCACGCGGTGATTGCAAAGTTGCGGTGCGCGGTGGGGACATAGAAATCTCTCTGGGACTTGTACGCTCGTGCCAGCCCTGCCACGGCTACCTATCGCCCTTGCTCGCGACTGGCTCGACATACTCCCCCAGTCGCCGCGACTCGTGCGTCTCTACGTCGCCATTCGCCTTGCCAACGACCGCGCGCACGATCAGCGCTGCTGCGCCGGGCTCGGACTCGATCAATTCCAGTCCCCGCTTCGGTCCCAGAACGCTCACCGCCGTCGCGAAGCTGTCGGCCGTGAGACCATCGCGGGCGATCACCGTGACGCTGCTGCGATCAGTCAGTCCCAGTCCGGTGTGCGGGTCGACGATGTGCGAGTAGCGCTTGCCTGCGATCTCGACGTTCTGAAAGGCGTCGCCCGAGGTGGTCACCGAGGCGTTGGCAAGGATCGCAAATCGGCTGGGCGGGCCTTCGGTCGACAAAGGCGCGATGCCGATCTTCCAACCCCGCGTGTCCGGGGGAGGATCGCCGACCACGATGTCGCCGCTTGCATCGATCATCGCGCGGTTGACGCCGTGCTTGCGCAGCACGGCCAGCGCTTCGTCAATCGCGTAGCCGGCCGCAATGCCCCCCAAGTCCAGCCGCATGCCCGGCACGGTCAAGCGCGCAGTTTGGGCAGCCGGTGTCGCATCCGCCACCTTCGCGTGGTCAACAGTCTTTCCGAGCATGAGATGTTTGTAGCCCACCGCGGCGCGGGCCTCGGCCATCCGCTCGTGCGAAGGCAGCTCGTGCTCGCGCCGCGCGCGGCGCCATAGCCTGACATATGGTCCCACGGTTACGTCGAACGCGCCGCCACTCTTTTCCGACACCATTTGGGCCGCAGACAGCACGCGCCCCAGGTCGGCGCTCATCGGCACGTCGCATCCCTGACCGGCCGTGCCGCTGAGCCGAGATAGTTCACTTTCGGCCTTATAGTCGCTCAAAGTCGCGTCGAGCTGGGCAATTCGGAGGTAGGCGGCCTGGGCGGCCTTGTTTGCGGAAGCCTCGTCGAGTGCATACAATACGAGCTTGAACGGCATGCCCATGTGGACTTCCGTAGACTCGAACCGCCGCAGCGTTTTTGGGTTCGATGGCGGCCGGCCCGAGGGCAAGCGTGCTGCCGGTGCTTGTTGCTGTGAAGTGCTTGTGGAAGGCGGGCGCGGCAGCGTGCGAAGCGGTGGTGGTTCGTCGGCCAGCGCGACGGAAATGCCGACTACGACCGCGGTGCAGCATGCCAACGTCAAGCGTGTTAAGCGTTTCGATTGCCGCATGGGTTTGAACCGCCGTTTGCGGCACAAAAGCAAGACGAAGGGCCGGACGTCTGTTTCTCAAATCAGTGACCAACCCTAAGGATACCATCCCCATGCCGTGTGTCGTTAATGCGAGTTTTAAGGAAACGGAATTGCGTTGCGAACTGCCGAGATTCACTTGGTCGCCGGCCAAGAATGTGCTGCGCCATTCGATCGGACTTGGCGCGCTGCTCGTCGCCTGCACTGTGAGTTTCAACGCAGTCGCCACAGCCGCCCCTCCCGCCACGGCGGAAGCTCCAAAGGCCGCCGCCGCGACGGCCCCGGCCGCCGTGCTCGATGTGCCCAATTCCGTCGCGGCTGACGAAGCCGGCATGAAGCCGTACACCGATCGTATCACCGACAGCAAGGTCGCCTTTGAGATGATCCCCATCCGCGGTGGCAAATTCACCATGGGCAGCCCCGACGGCGAAGACGGCCGCAAGGACGACGAAGGCCCCCAGCACGAAGTCACCATCCAACCCTTCTGGATGGGCAAGTGCGAAGTGACTTGGGACGAATACGAGATGTTCATGTTTAGCCTCGACGTCCAACGCCGAGACGTCGCCGGCCGCAAGCCCGACGTACTGGACAAGCTGGCCGACGCCGTCACCCGTCCTACGAAGCCGTACACCGACATGACGTTCGACATGGGCAAGGAAGGCTACCCAGCCATCTGCATGACGCAGCTTGCCGCCAAGAAGTACTGTGAATGGATCAGCGCGAAGACGGGCCGCTACTACCGCCTGCCGACCGAGGCCGAATGGGAATACGCCTGCCGCGCCGGCACCAAAACGGCCTACTCGTTCGGCGACGACAAGGAGAAGCTGAACGACCACGCCTGGCACTTCGACAACAGCGAGGATAAGTACCACCAGGTCGGTAAGAAGAAGCCCAATCCCTGGGGCCTGCACGACATGCACGGTAACGTAGCCGAGTGGTGCGTCGACCAGTACAAGCCCGATTTCTACGCCCAATTCGCCGGCAAAGTGACCGCCGAGCCGCTGGCCGTTCCCACCAAGTTAGAACCGCGCGTGGTTCGCGGCGGGTCGTGGGATGACGACCCCGATCAACTCCGCAGCGCCACGCGCCGCGGTTCGAGCAAGGAGTGGAAGCGGCAGGATCCGCAAATCCCGCAGAGCATCTGGTACTACACCGACGCACAGTTCGCCGGCTTCCGCGTCATTCGGCCCTTGGTCGAGCCCAGCGCGGAAGAAAAGGTCAAGTACGCCCCGGATGCCGTTCAGCAGTAAAGTTCGCATAACCGACTCGCTTGCGAGTCGTTTCGCCGCCTCAACGCCAGAAGCGATTCATTGAATTGAACCGTTGACCGCCTTGAACGGCGGATCGCCTCGCAAGCGAGGCGGCTAAGTCCAATCCAACCCTCCCCACGCACACCCATCCATCGCCCGGAGAAAATGAACATGAGCGACAAGACTTCTCAGTCCGGTGCTCGTCCCGTCACCACCGAGCACGCCTCGCGTCGCAGTTTCTTGCGGACCTCGACGGCCGCGATCGTCGGCGGGTCGTTGGTCGGCACGCTCTCGCTCGGCCGCAGCGCGCATGCCGCGGGGGATGACACGATCAAGGTCGGACTGATTGGTTGCGGCGGCCGCGGCACCGGCGCTGCCGCTCAGGCGTTGCGAACCAAGGGAAATGTGAAGCTGGTGGCGATGGGTGACGCCTTTCCAGACCGCCTGGCGGGCAGCCTGCAGGAACTAAAAAAAGAGGAAGAACTTAAGGACCGTATCGACGTGCCCGAGGACCGATGCTTTGTCGGCTTCGACGCTTACAAGAATGTGCTCGGCGCGGGCGTCGACTTGGTGATCTTGGCCACGCCGCCCGGTTTTCGGCCCATTCACGTGAAGGCCGCGGTCGAGGCTGGCAAGCACGTGTTCATGGAAAAGCCCGTGGCCACCGACGCACCGGGTGTTCGCTCGGTATTGGCCAGCGCGGCCGCCGCCAAGCAAAAGGGGCTTGCCTTGGCCGTGGGCCTGCAGCGGCATCACCAGCAGTCTTATATCGAGACCATCAAGCGTCTGAAGGATGGCGCGATCGGAGATATTATTGCCACTCGCGTCTACTGGAACGAAGCCGGAGTTTGGGTTCATCCGCGCAAGCCGGGCCAGACCGACATGGAATATCAGATGCGGAACTGGTACTACTTCAATTGGCTGTGCGGAGATCACATCGTCGAGCAGCACATCCACAATCTCGACGTCAGCAACTGGCTCAAGGGCGCCTATCCGGTTCGCGCTTCGGGTATGGGCGGTCGCCAGGTCCGCACCGGCAAGGACTATGGCGAGATCTTCGACCACCACGCGGTCGAGTTCGAGTACGCCGACGGCTCGCGCATGTTCAGCCAGTGCCGCCACATTCCCAACTGCTGGACGAGCGTCACGGAGCACGCGCACGGCACGCGCGGCACGTCCAATCTCACTTCCGCCATCATCGAACCCACCGGCGGTGAACGCTGGCGCTATCGTGGCGAGAAGGAAAATCCCTTCCAAACCGAGCACGACGACCTATTCGCGAACATCCGTGCCGGCAACATACCCAACGAAGGCGAGTACGGCGCCTTGAGCACGATGACAGCCATCCTCGGCCGCATGGCAACCTACTCGGGCAAGGTGATCCAATGGGACGAAGCGCTGGCCTCGGAGATCAACCTGCAACCGAAGGAATACGCCTTCAACGCCACCGCGCCCGTGCCGGCCGTGGCCATCCCCGGCGTAACGCAAGTCGTGTAAAGTAGGTCCCGGCCGCCGGACGGGACCTTGCGCTGCGATGACGTGACGCGGCGGCTCGTGAACGACAAAACCCGGAAGCTTACGCATCCGGCTCGCCGTGTTGCACGCGCCCCTCTCTCCGCTGTCACCGTATAGCAGTCTAAGCCGACACTTGCAAAAGCTCCCGCGCCGCGTCGATCGCGTCTTGCGTTCCCGCGATGGCCAGCACGTCGCCGGCTAGTAAGCGCTCGTGACCTGACGGGACAAGCACCGAATCGCCGTGTCGTCGAATCGCCAAGACCGTTGCGCCCGTGAGCCCGCGCAGGTTGATCTCGGCCAGCGTCTTCCCCACGGCATCACTGTCGAATGGCAACTCGAGGGGAATCGGCGTGCCTAGGCCCATGACGATACGGTTGACATCTTCTAGCGATTGTAGCTCCAGCGGTTGCGGAGCTTCCGCCGCCTTTCCTTCGCGGGTTTGTTTGGCCAACGCCTCGGCGATGGCTTGTACGGCCGCTTTGGTATGGCCCTGGAAATTGCTGGCCCCGCGCCAGAACGAAATCGCCAACAGGCTTACCGCGGCCAGCAGCACGGCGCCCCCGCGCAACGGCGGCAAGAACGGTTGCGTAATCGCCACTAGCGGAAAACCGACGACCACGACGATCGCCAATTGCAGCGTCACGACGAGCAAGCGTCGCGGCGCGGCGGCCAGGTCCAAAGTTCCTTTCTTCGCCGTCGGAAAGACTCGGTCGGCCAGCTCGAAGCCCAAATACCTGGCGACGCGAATCATACCGATCCAAAACGGAGACGACGCGGCCAGGGCGGCCATGACCACGGCGAGCTTCGAGAAGCGAACGGGAATGTTCAATTGTTTTTGGCCCCACGCGCTGACGGTTTCCATCTCGATTGACGCGGCAATGATAATCGCTGCCACCACAATCGCATCGACCACCAGCCACCGCATCATCCGCCGCATGCGGACCTTTTGCTCGTCGGCCGAGCTTGTGCCCAATTGCTCCAGCCACGTGCCATAGAGCGCAACGAAGGTCTGCAAGGCCCTGGGCAGCTTGCGGTCGATGAACTTCGCGGTCGGTTGAGCCGATCGGATCAGCCAGGGAGTGAGCATTGTCGTCAGCCCCGAGACGGCGACGGCTATCGAGTACAGCCGCTTATCGGTTGCGCCGGTCGCCATGCCGACGCCGGCGATGATGAACGAAAACTCGCCGATCTGCGCGAGGCTCATGCCCGACTTGACGGAGTTTTGCACGCTCTGCCCCGTCAGAAACGCGCTAACGGTCACGGAACAAATCTTCCCGACAACCACGGCCAGGAAAAATACGAGCACGGCCAGCCAATTCGTGGCAATTTCGCGGGGGTCGATGAGCATGCCGACCGAGACAAAGAAGATCGCGGCGAAAATATCGCGCACGGGCCGGACCAGGTGTTCGACGATCTCCTCCACGCCCGATTCGGCGACCAGACTGCCTGCGATGAAGGCTCCCAAGGCCACTGAGTAATGGAATTTGGCGGCCAACAGCGCGAAGCCGAACGCGAGGCCAACGCTGGCCACGACGGTGGTCTCCGCGCGGTCGAGGCGCACGACGGCCCTGATGAGCCTTGGCACCGTCAACAGTCCGATGACCAAGAGCAGGCACAGGAACAACGCCAATCGGCCCGCGCTCACTCCCAGCTCGAGGGCCGTCACTTCCTCGCCCGCCGAGATGGGCGTTAAGACCGCGATCAGCAGGATCGCAATCAGGTCTTCGACAATCAGCACGCCGAAGACGATGTGGCGGAAGTCAGCCTTGATTTGCTGTTCCTCAAAGGCCTTGATGATGATCGTCGTGCTGGACATCGAAATGACCGCGCCGGCGTAGAAACTGGCCAGCCGCGACCAGCCAAACGCCTGTCCGGCGAGATACCCGACCCAAATCAACAGACTGCACTGCACGATCGCCACGAAGACGGCCGTCGGCCCGACGCGCAGCAGCTTCTGCAAACTGAACTCGATGCCCAGCGAGAACATGAGCAACACGACGCCCAATTCCGCCAGGGCTTGCACGACTTGCGTGTCGGCGGCCAAGGGAATGGGGATGTAGGGACCAATCACCAATCCGGCCAACAGGTATCCCAATACGACCGGCTGCTTGAGCCGCTGAAAGAGGACTGTGGTCACCGCGGCCGCACAAAGCACTAGCGCCAGGGTCTGCAGGAACTGGTATGCATCGTGCATCGAACGCCTCCACCGCCGCAAATGTTAAAACAGCCTCTGCACGGCTTGCAAGACGAGCCAGGCAACGAAAATCGAGCCGCACACGACGGCAACTAACTTCAACAGATCCCGGCCAGGCGTCCCGGGTTCGCTCGGTGGAGTATTATTTGGCTCATCCATTTGGAAAACTCCAGGGCAGCGCAAACCGACAGCGCGGTTTGCTCGTTCGTGCAAATTGAATCGACGATCCAAAGGGCGACAACGCACCGATCAGATCTGCAAGCGAACATGCCGCGATTGGAGAGTTTCCGCCGTCCCCGACGTTTCGAGGTGCAACCCCAGGAAAACCGCGTACCCTCGTGCTAGATTTGCCAAGGCCGGTGGGATGTGATGTGAGCCGACCGGCCGCAATAGGTCGCTGGCTCGGGACACCGGACGCTGCAAGACGCACGCCGACTGGGCCGAGCCGCCGGCTTGCCAGTTGGCCTGTCGAGACGGCCGTTTGCCGGCGTTTTCGTCCTCATGGCGCGGTTCCAGGCCGGCAACGATCAAAGAACAAATGGCCAGGATGGCAACGTGGAATTGCATGGCCGACATTATGCCCGAAGGCGTGTTTGCGGTCCAGGCGTCGCGGCCGGGCTCGCATGTTCGCTGCGACCTACAAGGATGCCTCGACGCTTGCGATTCTCCGCTGGAACCGTAATGATGATGCGGCATGGAACCGCGACTAGTTTTCACATCGCCTTGCTGCCGCGGGAAGGCGCCGCAACGAATATGCGCCGCTCGTCACTCGATTGTGTAGGGTCCCCGTGAGGCAGCTCTCCCACGCCCACGATTCGGCGTCCTCGATCGACCTGCACGAATTGGAGCAGGCCATTCGAGCGGTCGCTTCGTTGGCGGTGCTTGCGCCCCCGCGTATCCTCCGCCGGGTCGTCAAGCAGCACTCGCAATCGTCGGGCTTCGGCCTGCGTGCGCCCCATCGAAAAACCTACGTGCTCCAACTCGCCGAGCTGCTCGAGATCGTCAGCGCGGATGAGCTCGACCTGCCCGAGGGGATCGAAGCGGCCGACCGAGTCATCCTCTTGAGCCGCCCCTCGGCCGAAGACCTGGAAGAAGAATCGGCCGTCGAGAGTCTCACGGAATTCTGGGCCCGCCTCTTTCACGCCTACGTGCATTTGGCGTTCGAGCAACAGATCGTCGACGGGCGGCTCGATGCGTCACTCGTGCAGGCGCGGATCAACGAGATTGGCGCGATCGAGTTCGCCGAAATCCGTTCGGTCTTGCGGCAGGAGGAGTATCTGCGGCAGCCGACGAGCGACCTCTCGGTCTATGTCGAGTTCGCCGCGGTCTTTCTGGAATTGCGGTACTTCGCACCCGACTCGTTGAGCTCGTACTTTCCCGGGCTCGAGAATCTGGATCGCGTCGAGGCGGTGCTCAAGGCCGATTGCGATGCCGAAGGTCTGTTCCAGGCCACGCGCTTGCCGGGCGCTCCGCAAACGCCACCTCGGCTCGACCCCCAGACCGACGAAGAAGCCACTGCGGCCGCCGAGCAAACGCTCGCGCCTCCCAACGTGCCGTCGGAACGGGCCGCGCGTCGATTATTGGACAAGGCCAACCGGATCGGCGCCCGCGGCAACCTGGTCCGCGCGGCCTCGATGCGGATCGCCGCGGCGCGGCGCGGTACGCCCAATCAAGCCACCCGCGGCCTCAACCGCGCGCAACAGGACATGGAGCAAACGGCCGATCGCTTGCAGCCGGCGCTCGGCTTCGACGACGGCGAACGCGTCACGTGGGTGCGGTTGCTCATGGTGCTGGCCATCAATTCCGGCCATGCCATTTGGAGCAACGAGATGCGGTTGTTGTACGATCTGCAAAAGGTCTGCATCGATTACGAGCGCGGCGTCTACAAGCTCGACATCTATCGCTGGATCGCTTCGGGCTTTGCCGAACCGCTCAAGCGGCCCCTGCCCGCCAAGCGCGACGTGCTCATCGCCCGCCATATGCGGCGTGCGACGCAGCGATTACCGTCGATCCGGGTCTCGCCCTGGGCACGCGCCCGGCTGCGGAAGCTATTGCAAGCGGCCTTGCATCGGGCCGAAGACAAGGTCCGCACACGGTTCCGGCCGGTCATCGAAACGGCGCTGAACCGTGCCCAGTTGCACGCGCAGAACCTGCCCGAGAGCGTTGCCCGCCTCAAGCTGGTCGACGAGCTTTTGGACCGCATTGTCGAACGCGGCTTCTTGCTGATGGGCGACTTGCGCGACGCGGTCTCGCGCAACAACCTGAAGATGGCCGACCTGGCCAGCGTCCGGCAGCTTTTCGTGGGCGATCAATTGCTGCAAGCGAATCGCCGGCTGGGCGACAAGCTCGACGGCGTCTATCGTCGGGGCGAGGTTTATCTCACGTTTCCCCAACGTCTGAGCTCGTTGGCATTCGGCACTCCACTGGGCCGGTTCCTGACGGGCTACGTGGTGGTGCCCTTTGGCGGCGCATTCTTGATCCAGGCCAGCGTGCTGCACTTGCTGGCCCCCAGTGCCGGACACACGCCCTTCGACGCGATGTCGATCACGTCGCTTTTGTACATCGGCTTGTTCCTGTTGGGAGTCCTGCACGTTCGCAGCTTCCGCGCCGTGTGTCTGAGCGTGGTCCGCGCGGCGGGTCGCGCGCTCCGCACGATGATTGTCGACTGGCCCACGCGATTGATACAGTTGCCTTGGATGCAAAAGATCATCCATAGCCCTTATTTTCGCGCATTTGAAAGGTTTCTCGTCCGTCCGCTGGTGATCACGGCCGTCTGCGTGGCTGTCTTTGCGCTGGCGTTCGGCTGGGAAGCAGTCCGACTTGGCCCGAGCATGGGTGTCTTCCTGGCGGCGGTGTTGCTGCTGAATTCTCCAGTCGGCCGCAATGTCGACGAGCTGATCACCGACTGGGTCGTTCAGTCGTGGCATCGATTTCGCATTCGCGTTTTGGCGACCTTGGCGCGGGTCATCCTGGACGCGTTCGACCGCGTGCTGGAAACCATCGACCGCATGCTCTACACGGTGGATGAATGGCTGCAGTTCCGCACAGGCGAAGGAAAGACGGCCACCGCGATCAAGGCGACCCTCGGTTTGCTGTGGTTCTTCGTGAACTATGTAATCCGCTTCTGCGTGAACCTCTTGATTGAGCCGCAGATCAATCCCATCAAGCACTTTCCGGTCGTCACCATCTCGCACAAGATTCTGCTGCCCCTGAGCGTCCCTTTGATTCATGTGCTGCAAGCGCCCTTGGGGACTGTTTGGGCCAATACGGTGGGGCCGACCATCGTGTTGCTTGCGCCGGGCATGGTTGGTTTTTTGGTTTGGGAGTTGAAGGAGAACTGGCGATTGTATGCGGCCAACCGGGCCCCAAATCTGGGCGCCATCGGCGTCGGCCATCACGGGGAAACGATCCTGCAATTGCTGAAGCCCGGCTTTCGCTCGGGCACGCTTCCCAAGTTATTCGCCCGGCTGCGACGCGCCGATCGCAAGGCCCGCGAGACGGGCAAGGTCAAGGGAATTAGCAAGCAACTGGAAGGCTTGCACCACGTGGAAGAGCAGGTGAGACGTTTCATCGACCGCGATCTGCTAGCCCTTTTGGAGCACAGCACCGGCTGGGGCGGGCGGCGATTGATCGCGGGCGAAATCCATCTGTCCACCAATCGCATTCTGGCCGAGCTCCAGTGCCCCGACCTCGGCGAAGAAGGACTCTGGCTTTCGCTCGAAGAGCAAGCCGGCTGGCTGGTGGCCGACGTGCAGCGAGCCGGTTGGCTCGATGCGCTCGAGGACCCACCGCGCACCGCGCTCGCCAACGCGGTGGCCGGATTCTACGCGATGGCCGGTGTGAACCTGGTGCGCGAGCAGGTGGATGCGGTCGCCGAACCACTGAACGCCCGCTACGAGGTTCACGAAGACTCGCTGCTGCTGATTCCTCGTCAAGCGCCGCAGGACGCCCTTCGTTACGAATTGAGCGATTGGCCCACGACGCTGCCGCAGCTCGCGCTCACCTGGGGCGGCCTGACCGAACCGGCGGCCGAGCCCAAGCAACTCGTCTTCAGCTATTCAACGATCTCTTGGCGCGCGTGGGTCGAGATCTGGGATCTCGACCGCCTGCAGGGCGGCACACGGCAGCACGTACTGGACGACGTAACGCTGCTGCCAGGCCCCGGCCAGACAAGCGCAGTGTGAGCCGCGACGAAATGTAAGCCGCGGCGCAGTGTGAGCTTCGACATGGCGCAATGCGTTAGCCGCCTCGCTCGCGAGGCGCTCCGCCCTTCATCGCCAATACGGTCTACCTCTAAGTTTTCGCGATACGAGACGGGGCCGCGAAGCGCCTCGCAAGCGAGGCGGCTAACCCCAGTTTGACGGCCGACAGACAACGGTTCTGCTTGGCGCGAAAAATCGAAGCTACACCGCCGCTGCGCCGGTTTCTCCCGTGCGGATGCGGATGATGTCCTTCAATTCGGTGACAAAGATCTTTCCGTCCCCGACCTGGCCCGTCTTTGCGGCGACGATGATGGCCGCCAAGGCCTTGTCGGACGTATCGTCGCCCACGACGACTTCGATCTTCACCTTGGGCACGAAATCCACGACATACTCGGCGCCTCGGTAGGTTTCCGTGTGGCCTTTCTGACGGCCGAAGCCGCGCACTTCGGTGACCGTCATGCCGTGATGTCCGAGGTTGATCAAAGCCTCTTTGACGGCGTCGAGCTTGTGGAGACGGACGATGGCTTCAATTTTCTTCATGGCTATTAGCCCTTTTATGGATAGTTAATGTTGGGGGTGGCTGCGCGCAACGGCGACAACGAGACCTGACTTGAATGCAATGCCCTGCACGTGGCTGGCAGCGGCTGCCCCCAGGCGCTGGACACCGCAACTCCCCAGTCAGGGGTAGCATGCCCGACTCAGAGTAGCATGTTTGCCGACGAAGAGGAGTAAAAACCTTGGCCTAGGCGACTCGTGAAAGCCACCTAAGCCAAGGCGTCCTTCTGGCCGGCGAAAGCCAGAACTCCATCCAATCTCCGTTTAGCCAAAGATGTAGCCTTCTTCGCCGTGTTGCGTCAGGTCCAAGCCCTCGGCTTCCTCATTTTCGGAAACCCGCAGGCCCATCACGGCGTTGAGCACCATCAGGATCACGGTGGTCGCGACAATGGCCAAGACCCAAGTGATACCCGTGGCAATAAGTTGTGCCTTGAGCACGTCACCGCCCTCCAACAGGCCCAGTTTCTTACCGGCTCCGATGTCCCAAACCGCGCGGTTCGCGAACACGCCGGTGAGAATCGCCCCCAACGTTCCGCCTATCCCGTGAACTCCAAAGGCGTCGAGCGAGTCGTCGTAGCCCAACTTCGGCTTGAGATAGGCACACGCCAGGCAGCAAACCACGCCGGCGGCGGCGCCCATGATCAGCGCAGGCATGGGCTGAACAAAGCCCGCGGCGGGAGTGATGCACACCAGTCCCGCGACAGCTCCGGAGGATACGCCGAGCAGAGTTGGCTTGCCGCGCGTGATCCATTCGACGGCGGCCCAGGCCAGCGCTCCGGCGGCGGCCGAAAAGTGGGTAGCGGCAAAAGCACTGGCGGCGATGCCATCGGCGGCCAATGCACTGCCCGCGTTGAATCCAAACCAGCCGACCCACAGCAAACCTGCGCCCAGCGCCGTGTACGTAAGGTTGTGTGGCGGCATGGGTTCCTTGGGATAACCCAATCGCTTGCCGAGCACCAGGGCGCAGACCAATGCCGAAACGCCCGAGCTGATATGAACCACGGTGCCGCCGGCGAAATCGAGCGCACCGCCGCCGAAGCTCTCGGCGTGCTTAGAACCGTAGGCTAAAATGCCGCCGCCCCACACCCAATGGCAGAGCGGGCAGTAGACCAGCAGGCCCCACAAGACCATGAACACCACCATCGTGCTGAACTTCATGCGCTCGGCAAATGCACCGCAGATCAGCCCCGGCGTGATAATGAAGAACATGCCTTGGAACAGCATATGAGTGAACCAGGGGATGTTGTAGGTGGGATGGATCGGAATCACCGAAGCCCCATCGACCCATTCGGCTTGCACACCCTTCATGAATAAGTGATCGAGGTTGCCGAGCCAGGCCTCGCTGCCGCCGAAAGCGAGCGAATAGCCGACCGTGGCCCAAATGACCGTCATCAATCCCATCAGCGTAATGCACTGCATGAGCACGCTGACGACGTTCTTCTTGCGCACCAGACCACCATAAAACATGGCCAGGCCTGGCGTCGTCATCATCAGCACCAGGGCCGACGACGTGAGCATCCAGGCATTGTCGCCGCGGTCGATCTGACGCGGGGGCGCTGCGGGTTTTGCGCCGCTATCCGCACCCGGAACGGCCGCCGTCGGAGTGTCACCCGCGGCCTCCTTGGTATCTTGGGCGAATGCCTGCCCAGTGGCACTTGCGACAATCAAGGCCAGCCACACCAACGATCGGCAACCAATTGCCCTCGGAGTCTTCCAGATTTTCATCTCAACTTCGCCTTTCCTAGAAGGACATAGTGAACAACGACACAATTCATAACGCGGCGTCAGGGCTCCACTCGGGCAAGCTCGCACATCGTGCCAGTGCAAACGACGCGAGCAAGTCGACGCCATCCGCGGCTACTTTTTTCTTTCGCGTCGCTACCGCTTTGACGGGCGTCAACTGCCTGACTGTCCTCGCTGCCAAGGATGGCACACGATCGACGGCCTGAGTGAGGAAGCGAGTCGGCCGCGTGTAGCGACTTCAAAAGAAAATAGAAACTGGCTTGAATCCCGGTTGCCGGTCCCATTAGCATTTCGTATGCCGTGCCGCCAAAGTGGGTTGCGTCGCAACGCGCAACTCGTTGTCCACAGGCAATTTGCCTTTCAATTGTTCCGGCCAGACACACGGGTCGTCCTGCCTCGCCTGCATGCACGGATAGCAAGCAGTGCTGCAAAGGGCGGCAGGAGCGGTCGGGATTGATGAACGAATTGCTTTTCACTTGCCGCTCGCACTTCTGCAGGCAAAAAACGGTTGCGGCAAACGAGGCGCAAACGCTCGGAAACGCTCGCCAGTTCGTCTTGACTCAAAGCCACGATAAGCGTCTATTCTCCACCCACCTTTGACCTGGAAAGGACCGACGCCGGTTGGCCACAACCATCCTTCTGGGAATGACTTACGGTTCGTCTTATGCCTAACCCCGCTCGCCCGAAGTCGGCCCTTTCCAGTGCTCTCGATCTGCCCCTGCTGCTGGCTGCCGTCCAGACGGCGGCCTTCTATTGGGTCATGAGCTTGCCCGCGATGAAGGGCTCGCTGCTCTGGCGCTACACGACTGAGCACGTGGTCGAGTACGTGATCGTCGCGCTGTTCATCTGGGGCGTCACCGATGCCCTGTTGCGAGCGCTCGGCTTCCCCCGAGAATTACTCGCCCTGCGCGAGGATTGGCTGCCGGCCCGCACAGGTCAAGAGCCCGTGTCGCACGCCGCGGTGCTGCTCGCGGGCATCGAGCAAAAGCCCGAGTGGCAACGCGAGTCCCGCCTGGGCCAGCGCTTGCAGATGGCGTTGACGTACCTGGCCGAGAAGGGCTCGGCCGCCGAATTCCGCGAGTTTCTCGATGGCCTGAGCATTCAGGACGACGACCGCACGCACCGCAACTACGGACTAATTCGCTTCATTGCCTGGGTCATGCCCGTCCTGGGGTTCCTCGGCACAGTGTTGCACTTCGGCAGCGCGTTGGGCGGATTCACGGGCGATGAAATTGCCAGCAAGCTGGACGTGGTCGTGACCGAAATGGGATCGGCGTTCAATACCACGGCGTCCGCTCTGGTGGGCGCGACCACGATGATGTTCTCGCTGTTCCTCTGCGAGCGCACGGAACACAGCATCATCAGCTCCGTCGACCGACGAACCGAGGCCGAGTTGCTCACTCGCTTCCAAGTCGCCGATCCCTCGCTGACGCCGTTCATCTCCGCGATCGAATCCGCCACGCGTGCCCGGCTCGAAGCCATGGACGCCGCGATCGAGCGGCAACTCGGAAGCTGGTCGACCGCCCTAGGCACATTCATGCAGCGCGTCGACGAGCGCGAAGGCCGTCAGGTGGAACTGTGGAGCGGCGCGCTGCAAAATTTGCAGCGGCGGTTTGACGTGGGCGAAACCGAACGCGAAGGCCGCTTGCGGCGGCTGCTCGACACGCTCGAAGCCGGCCGAGAAGAGCACCGCACGCAACTCCGCGCCACGGCCGAGCACTTCACCACCCTGCGCGGCGACTTCGCGCAGCTCGCACAAGCCTTTTCGGGCATCGCCCAGGACGAAGGCAAGCTGGTCGAACTACAGTCAACGCTGACAGAAAACCTGCGATTGCTGCGCGAGACGCAGCAAATCGACCAGGCCCTGCACGGCCTGGCCGCGGCGATCCATTTGCTCACGGCACGGCAGAACCCTGCGGCGGTGAAGGAGAACCGCGCGGCGTGAGTGCGCGCGGCACCATGCGTGTCGAAGCAAGTGGTGTGTCACAGCATCGTCTGGCAGCGTCTATCGCGCACCGACCCTCCCCCGGTCCTTCCCTGGAAGGGAGGGGAGTTGTTGATGCTGCCCGCAAACTGCCTGGCCACAGGCCGTCCGGATCCTTACATCACCGCGAAGTAATTCTCGACCGCAAAATCAAAGTTCTGCGGCGTTAGTTCGGGCGACTGGTTTTGGTAGTAGCAGAAGTTGCGCACTTGCAACAGCAAGTCGCGCGGCTGGCAACAGCGGTACGGTCGGTTGATCGGGCGGTAGTGCGTGCGAATCAAATAGTCGACCGCTTCCTCGGAGCACTCGAAGCCCAGCTTCGGCGCCACCAGCCGGAACAACTCGCGGAACTCCTCCTCGCTCGGGTCCTGGACGTCGATCTTGTAGGGGATACGCCGCAAGAACGCGTCGTCGACCAGGTCCTTCGGTTCCAGGTTCGTCGAGAAGATGATCAACTGGTCGAACGGCACTTCGACCTTCTTGCCATTGGGCAGGTTCAAGTAGTCGTAGCGCTTTTCCAACGGCACGATCCAGCGATTTAGCAACTCGTCGGTGCTCATCCGTTGCCGGCCGAAGTCGTCGATGACCAGCGTGCCGCAGTTGCTCTTCAACTGCAGCGGGGCCTCGCAAATGCCGGTCGCCGAGTGCAGCGACACTTCCAGGGCCGACATCGTCAATTCACCGCCCACGACAATTGTCGGCCGCCTGATGCGCACCCAACGACGGTCGACGCGGTGGTGGTTCACGATACCGTCGGCACGCTCCAAGGGCATCTCTTCGTGGCTGCTGGGATCGAACAGGCGAATAATTTCGCCGTCGACGCCGATCGCGCGGGGCATCCAGATCGTCTGGCCAAAGCACTTCGTCACGCGCTCGGCAATGCTCGTCTTGCCATTGCCTGCCGAGCCGTAGAGAAACAGACCGCGACCTGAGTTGATCGCCGGACCCAGGCGGTTGAGCATCCGCGTATTCAAAAGCAAATCGGAGAACGCACGGTGCAAGTCGTCGGTCGTGGGATGCTGCCGCGAGAGCGACTGCAAACTCACGCTTGCGATGTAGTCGGAAAGCGCGACGGGGGCCGAACCAAAGTACGTACAGTGATCGGCATAGCGGCGAGCCCTTTCGCGGCCCATGTCGGTCAACTGGTACTCGTAGTCCCCCATCGTCGCGGAACCGCGATAGAAGACCAACTGATCGTTCTTCAATTGCCGCAGCAAGTCCTCGACGAGCTTGAACGGCAGCTTGACCTGCTCCGAGGCATCGACGCCCGTCGCGTTGCCGCGCGAGAGCAGGAATTTCAGCACCAGGGCTTCGGTTTCGCCCTCGGTCACCTTGGCTTCGTCCCAGGTCTCTGGCTCGACCGGCATGAAGGCATCGGGCGTGGGCTGCGCGTTTTTTAGCGCGGCGGCCACTGATTTGCTCGATTCGCCGCTGCGAAGTTGATTGATCCGCGAGAGCAATTCGTCGAGCTTGGCGTCCACCTCGCCTTCGAGCAGTGGATCGACGTCCACCGCGACTTCTTCATCGGGAGTGATGGGAGCGCCGGGCAGGTCCATCTCCGGCTCGGTGATCGCAATGGCTGCCCAGGCGTCGGGGCCCTCGGAAGCGTCGCCGCGTCCCGCCAGCCGCGCCAACAGATTGTCCTCGATTTCGTCGGACATGATATTGCCCAGGGGTGTCAATCGTTACTGACCGGGAGCGACAACGGGCCAGGAGGCGCCGCGAGGGAGCTTGGGCAAATCTGGCGAGCGTGCCTCGCCCAGATCACTGCCTATTTCTCCTGATGAGCCGACCTAGCATCGAAACTGTACTTTTCAGATTGCCTTGGTCAAATCGCCGGCCGCAAAACCGATTGGGTCGGGACGGTTGTAACGGTTCGGCACGCCGCCCCCAGACAAGCGGTGAACGATGCGATAGAATTCGGGGGACGGATTTGCGTGGAAAGTGATGACTCTGCCTCTTGGCAATACGGCAAAAGGAATTGACCATGCCCCCCAGCGTTCGCAAGCTCGATCCGTTCGGAGCGCGAGACACTTTTGACACGGGCAGCGGAAAGGCAGGCATCTTTCGGCTCTCGACGCTCGAACAGCAGGGCGTGGCCAAGATCGGCACGCTGCCCTTCTCCATTCGGCTGCTGTTAGAAGCGGCGCTGCGCACCTGCGACGGCTACGAAGTCACCGAGCGCGACGTCGAATCGCTCGCCCGCTGGCACTCCACGTCGAAAGAAGGCGTTGAGATTCCCTTCAAGCCGGCCCGAGTCGTTCTGCAAGACTTCACCGGCGTGCCCTGCGTGGTCGACCTGGCCGCCATGCGCAGCGCGATGAAGCGACTCGGCGGCAACGCCAATCGAATCAATCCCTTGATTCCGGTCGACCTGGTCATCGATCATTCGGTGCAAGTCGACCAGTTTGGAACCAACGACGCGCTCGCGGCCAACGTCGATTTCGAGTTCAGCCGCAATCAAGAGCGGTACGAGTTTCTGCGCTGGGGCCAAAAGGCCTTCGACAACTTCCGCGTCGTGCCCCCCGCGGTAGGCATCGTTCACCAGGTGAATCTGGAGTTTCTGGCTAAGGGCGTGTTCCTTCGCGCCGATGCCGCCGGGCCATTGGCAGTGCCCGATACGCTCGTGGGCACCGACAGCCACACGACGATGATCAATGGGCTGGGCGTGCTGGGCTGGGGCGTTGGCGGAATCGAGGCCGAAGCCGTCATGCTCGGTCAGCCGCTCTACATGCTTCTGCCCGAGGTCGTGGGCTTCGAGCTCACCGGACAACTGCCCGCGGGTACGACGGCCACGGACCTGGTGTTGACCGTCACGCAATTGCTCCGTAAGGAAGGCGTGGTCAACAAGTTCGTCGAGTTTTACGGACCAGGCGTGTCGCGGATGCGGTTGGCCGACCGCGCAACGATTGCCAACATGGCGCCCGAATACGGCGCGACGATGGGCTTCTTTCCCGTCGATGGCGAAACGCTCAACTACATGCGCCGCACGGGCCGTAGCGATGCCGAAGTACAACTCGTCGAGCGATACACCAAAGAGCAGGGCCTGTTCCGCACCGACGATGTGCCGCCTCCGACCTTCAGCAAAACGCTGTCGCTCGATCTGGGCAAAGTCGAACCGAGCCTGGCCGGTCCCAAGCGTCCGCAGGACCGCGTTGCGCTGGCCGCCATGAAGCAAACATTTCGCCACGCCCTGGTCGCGCCGATTGCCGAACGGGGCTTTGCCCTGAATGAAGCCGCCCTCAAGCGAACCGGCCACGTCCGCGACAACGGAAAATCGGCCGAGTTGCACCACGGTGCTGTGGTCATCGCCGCGATCACCAGTTGTACCAACACGAGCAACCCTTCGGTGATGCTCGGCGCGGGCCTGATCGCCAAAAAGGCCGTCGCGAAGGGACTGCGCGTCAAGCCGCACGTGAAGACGAGCCTGGCCCCCGGCTCGCGCGTGGTTACCGACTATTTGGACCGCGCCGGCGTGACCGACGCGCTCAACCAGCTCGGTTTCAATACGGTCGGCTATGGCTGCACCACTTGCATTGGCAACAGCGGACCATTGCCCGATGCCGTGGCCAAGGCCGTCACCGAAGGCGATCTTGTCGCCTCGGCGGTGCTCAGCGGCAATCGCAATTTCGAGGGCCGCATCAACCCCTTGGTCAGGGCCAACTACCTGGCCAGCCCGCCCTTGGTCGTGGCCTACGCCTTGGCCGGCACTACGGACATCGATCTGATCACTGAGCCGCTGGGAACGGGCAGCAATGGCCAGCCCGTCTTTCTCAAAGACATCTGGCCCACGCAGCAAGAGGTCGACGCGGCCATCGAACAGGCCGTGCAGCCCGAGATGTTCCGCAAGCGATACGACAACGTCTTCGACGCCAATCCGCGCTGGAACGAAATCAAGATTGCCGGCGGAGACCTGTATGCCTGGAACGAAGCCAGCACGTACATCCAGGAGCCGCCGTTTCTCGAGGCCCTCAAGCCTGAGCCCGAGCCGGTCCACGCCATCAACGGGGCGCGGGTTTTGATCGCCCTGGGAGATTCCGTCACGACTGATCATATTTCCCCGGCCGGTTCGATCGCGGCCAGCAGCCCGGCGGGCAAGTTTTTGCAAGAGCACGGCGTGCAGCCGGTGGATTTCAACAGCTACGGGGCCCGCCGGGGCAACGACCGCGTGATGACGCGCGGCACGTTCGCCAACATTCGCATCCGCAACCTGCTTGCTCCAGGGACCGAAGGGGGCGTCACGCGACACCTGCCCGACGGCCAGGCGATGAGCGTCTACGATGCGGCGATGCAGTACAAGAACGAGGGCATTCCGCTGGTGGTGCTAGCCGGCGCGGAATATGGCACTGGCAGCAGCCGCGATTGGGCGGCCAAGGGAACGTACCTATTGGGCGTCCGAGCCGTGATCGCCGTCAGCTACGAGCGGATTCACCGCAGCAACCTGGTCGGAATGGGCATCTTGCCGCTGGAGTTTCCGGCCGGGCATACGTGGCAATCGCTGGGGCTGACGGGTGAAGAGATCTTCGCGATCCCCGATCTCGACGACAACGTCGAACCGCGCGGAAAGCTGACAGTTCGCACGACGAGCGCCGATGGAACCGCAACAGAGTTCCAGGCCACGGTCCGCATCGATTCGCCGGTCGAACGCGACTACTATCGCAACGGCGGTATTCTGCAGACGGTGCTGCGGAAGCTGCTGGCCGAAGGCTAAGAACCTCTAGCCTTTGTCCTCGGACGTCATTCCCGCGCAGGCGGGAATCCAGGGATGCGAGAAGGGCAGAGGCCAAAGTGACTTGTGCTTCGTCCTAGCAGATCATTTGGGATGTCCTAGCGTTTTACATACGTGACTTCCTGTTCAAGGACAGTTCGACGAAGGTAACGCTTCGCTTTGACGGAGCTCGTGGGGCCCACCACGATGTCGAATGGCATAGCCATTCCATCAATGATCGGCGGATCAATCTCGCAGTAGAGACGAGTTATCGTTCGGAGCCCCGCTAGGGGCGAAACATGCTTGCCCACGGCGCGAGCCGTGGGATCATGTTGCGCCCCACAGAGTTTTCAGCCCCAGCGGGGCGAAACATGAGAATAGTCAAATTGTTCGGACTCCACCTACTCCCGTCATCTGTCGCCCCTTCGGGGCTTGTTTGCGCGGCTGCCGAATGCTTTCCCACGGCTCGCGCCGTGGGCTAGCATCTCACGCCCCTACCGGGGCTATTGCGCAGCCATGACTTCTTGGGTTACTGAGCCGGGGCCTGTTTGAACACGCCAATCGAAATCTGACGATCCCAGCTCTTAGCTTTGAGAAAGCTCTCGTGCGCGGCGGTTGTAAATCCGGAGCTGCGGCGTCGTCCTGCGGCTTACCGGATTTCCGCCTGCGCGGGGATGACGGTAATGTCGCCCCTCTAAAGTCACGCATAGGACGACGAGGACAAGGGCTGCCAACGGAGGGTTGAGTTCGAGTGGCCGGTCGATCAACTTCTGCTCAAGTCGCCCGAATTTGAGCATGTGCCGCCTGGGCCAGCGCCATAACTGGCACCTGGGGCACGGCGACGAAGTGCGGCCGAGGCGGTCGTGGCTTGGCCGCATCGCGACGCCAGCGTCCCGGCAATCGCATGTTCTGCTTCTGGAAATTCACGACCGCCACGACGAACGTCGTGCGCAGCAGTTCGTCGAGGATTTCGGCCGCAACCGGCTCGAGCAGGGCGCCAGCACGGATTTCATACACCAGTGCGGCGGGCAGATCGACGTCGAGCGTTTCGCGCAGGCAGAGCAATCCCGACTCGTGCGGTCGCCAAGAAGCCGGCCATTGTTCGTCGGCCAACCATGCGCAGCGAAATCTGCGGCACGTGCCGGGACGGTCCGCATAGATGCGGCAGCCGCTGTCCGCTCGGACATGGGGACAGGCGATGCCCGCGGGCTTTTCCTCGACGGAAACCTGCCCTGCCGGAATCGTCAACCAGACGCAACACGCAGTGCAAGGACCGCAGGCATGGCCTGCCGACGATCGATCCTCGGTGAAATCGTTCGACCCAATGATGGGCAAGTCGATCATGAACGCGTTATCCGCCGCGGTCTCTAACCCAATGTACCGATAGGCATCGGGTCCAGACATTGACTTGGATGATGCGAGATGCCGCGGACGGCAGATGTGGCAGAACCCTCAAACACAAAGGGCGTATCCACGTCCGCAGAGTCCGCCCAAGGCAAACAACCGGAATACTCAACACCACGTCATTCCCGCGCAGGCGGGAATCCAGCGAATCGCAAGACGGCCTTGCACTACGGGCCTTGCAACCGCCGCGCAAGCGTTTCTTCGGCGCTGCCGTCTCCGAGTCCCTGGATTCCCGCATTCGCGGGAATAACAGAGGGGACGCCGGATCCCATCCAACGCCTTAGCGGCGACCTTGGTCGAACCGGCTCAAACGGCTCCCGCTCAGATCGCGGCCGGCGGTTCCTGCCCCACCAGCACGAGGTTCTCGCGGTAATACGCGATGGCCTCGGTGGGGTTGAGGTTGAAGATCGCCCGGCCATCGGTTTGCCACTGGCCGCGATCGAGGCGGAAGACCGCGGTCGCGGCCCGCAGATTCCCCACGGCCTCGACATCCTCCATCAGGCCCCCTTCGATGGCCTCGAAGGCAATCGTGGCGGCCACGAACGCGCAGAGCTCGCCCGTGCCGCGGTTGCGGGCGTAGGTGACGTCGTCTTCGAACGAGCAGTCGGTCCAGCGCAGACCGCGCGGCTTGCCTGAATGGGAAGCCAAGTCGAAGAACTTGGCCTCGAGTCGCTCGCGCTGGCGGTGAAAGTCGCGGCGCGAGCGCTCGTACTCGCTCTTGCGCAGGGACCGACGAATGCGTTGCCAGCCGAATGCCGCAACCAGCGCTGCGCCAACCGCCACGACCGCGCCGACAATCCACCACAGATTACTCATGGCAACTCACTCCCTCGCACGGCGCACCGACGACGGCGCGCCGACTCTCCAGGTCTCCCCAGATTCTAAGCCTTGATCTCTATCCAAGGCAAGCAACGAGTGGCGGAATTCCATTGGGGCGGTGTCTGGAACCTTTGACCGCGATCGGTCGTGCCATTTGTCAACGGGTCGACGGTCAAAGGTTCCTGACACCTTCGGATAGTCGGCGACTGTCGCGCGACCCCGTTGCCGAAGGACCTTGCCAACTGTTACGCTTCCGCCATGGCAATTCTAGGCGCTCACATGTCGATCGCCGGCGGGTACTACAAGGCCGTCGAAATCGCTCGCCGCTGCGGCTGCGACTGTGTGCAATTGTTCACGAAGAACAACAACCAATGGCGGGCCAAGGAAATCGTCGACCGCGACGTCGAGCTGTTCCAAACCGCGCTTGCGGATCTGAAGATCAGTTGCCCCATCTCGCACGACTCGTACCTGATCAACCTGGCGGCGCCCGACGACGTCCTCTGGAAGCGCTCGGTCGATGCCTTCGTCGTCGAGCTGCAGCGGGCCGAGCAATTGGGCATCGGCTACGTCGTCGCCCACCCTGGCGCGTACACGACCAGCACCGAGGAGTTGGGGCTGAAGCGGATCGCGCAAGCGCTCGACGAGGTCCACCGCCAGACGCACGGCATCAAGGCCTGCTGCCTACTCGAGAACACGGCCGGACAAGGTTCCTGCCTAGGCTGGCAGTTCGAGCATCTGGCCACGATCATCGATGGCGTTAAGGATCCCGATCGGCTGGGCGTATGCATCGACACCTGTCACACCTTCGCCGCCGGATACCCGCTGGCCACCGAAAAGGAATACCGCGCAACGATGCGGGCTCTGGACAAAACCGTGGGGCTGAAACGGATCAAGGCCTTTCATCTCAACGACAGCAAGCGCGAGCTGGGGTCGCGCGTCGATCGGCACGAGCATATTGGCGAGGGCCATTTGGGCCTCGAACCGTTCCGCCACCTGCTCAACGACAGCCGCTTCCGGAAAACGCCCATGTACTTGGAAACGGCCAAGGGCCAGCGCGATGGCGAGGAGCTGGACGTAATCAACCTACGAACGCTGCGGGGGTTGATTGAGAAGTAGCGATGAATGATAAACGCTGAACGATGAATGGACGCCGGTGGACGCAACCGTAAGCTGGGGCGCTAGCCCCACCTTTGGCACGCGTGAAGGCAAGGTGGGGGTAAGCGCCCCAGCCTACCTGCCATCATTTATCGTTCGTCTTCGGAATTCCTCGACCATGCGGGTCCAGGCGTGAGTCGCTCAGGTCGGCCTCGATTTGTTCTTGCAATCGCTGGTCGATAAAATGCTCCACGCGTTCGGCCGGATCGTGGACGTGATCGGCGGGCAGGCCCAGGTGCTCCACCAGGTACGCCTCCCACAGCCGGTGGGAGCGCACTAGTTGCACCGCGCGGCGACGGCCCGCGTCGGTCAATTCGAGACCGCTTGCACCGCGGTCGATTTCTCCGCGCCGCACGAGCGACCACAAGCCAAAATCGGCCAGCATGCCCGCGCCGACGGCCCGCACCGCCTCGCGCGATCCCAAGTGCCTTGCGACCTTCAGTTCTTCCAGTCGATAGAGCATGGCCAGCAAATCTTCGCGCACGATCCGTAACGAGACTTGTAGGTTTCGCAGCAGGGTGCTAATCAGCCCATAGCGCGGGGAGAAGAGCACCGCGGCCAGATAGAACAGCCCGACGACCACCGCCATCGGTCCGGCCGCCGCGATGTCCATCCGCAACGCGACCCAGTAGCCCAGCACCGCGGAAGCCACGCCTAGCACTGCGGCGATCAGCATCATGATCCAAAGGCGATCGGTGAGCAGGTGGGCCGTCGCGCCGGGCACGATGAGCATGGCGATCACCAGAATCGAACCCACCTGCTCGAACGAGGCCACGGTCGTCAGCGCGACCAGGGCCATCAGAAGATAGTGCAGCAGATTGGCGCTGTACCCCATCGTCGTCGCCAGCGCCGGGTCGAACGAGCTAAGCTTCAACTCCTTCCACAGAACGAAAATCACGGCCAGGTCCACTAGCATCACCGGCCCGATCGACATCAAGGCTCGCGGCAATTCGTAGCCCCAGACCATCACTGTGTTCAGCTCGACGTATTCGATCTGCCCATACAAAACGCAATCGGGATCCAAATCGACGCCCTGGCCGTAGCGCTTAATGAGAATGACCCCCAGCGCGAACAAGGATGTGAAGACGACGCCCATGCTGGCGTCGGCCGGCACGCCCCCTTGGCGGTGCAGGGCCTGCGTGAGGAACGTCGTCAACAGGCCCACGCATAACGCGCCGATGAACATGCCGGCGATGTTCAAGCTACCCGCCAGCACGTAGGCGACGACCAGGCCCGGCAGCACCGCGTGCGACAGGGCGTCGCCCAGCAAGCTCATGCGCCGCAACACCAGATAGCAGCCCAAGAGCGCGCATGCGACGTTGGTCAGCGAGCCGATCGTGACGACGATCAGGCCGGCTTGCGTGTCGGGCTCGAGTGAATTGAACCACTCAACCACGGTGCGGCTCCTTGGCGCCTATCAACCGACACGTGCGTGCAGGTTTGGGGGGCGGGCGTCTCGCCCGCCAGATGTTTGCGGTCGCCATCGAATCGTCGGCGGGCGAGACGCCCGCCCCCCGGGATTTCATCGTACACCATCGTCCACGCTCGGTTCGCCCGACGCCAGCTCGTGGGGCGAGAGCGGCACGCCACTGTCGGTTCGCGGCACCGCGTGCTTTTCGGCCAGGCGGGCTTCCAACTCGTCAACCAGTTCGGGCGAAAGAAAATGTTCGATCGAATCCGCATCGCGGTCGACGTGGTCGGGCGCTATGGCCGCGCCCTCGATCAAAAACAGCTCCCACAAGCGGTGCGTGCGAGTGACGCGCTCGGCCCGTTCGAGTCCCAATTGCGTCAACCGACCGCCGGCCGGCGTGGTCTCGACGAGCCCCTGAGCCGCGGCCCGCCGCAACATGTGCCGCGCTTTGCCGGCGCTCCAGGCCCGTTCGTGCGTCAGCGCGGCAATCGAGGCCTCGGGCAGCCGTGGCAGTTCCGGCTCGCTCAATTCGTACATCGTCCGCAGCAGGTTTTCGAACTCGATCCGCCATCGCAGCCGCAGATCGTGATACAGCCGCGCGATCACGCCCCGCCGCGGTGCAAGCAGCACCGAGAACAAGAAGATGGCGGTCCCACAGAGCACGATCACGGGTCCGTTCGGCAGATTCGAGCGGTTGTAGCCGAACGCCAAGGGATCGAAACCCAATAACTCGGTCAGCGAGCCGGCCGAAATCAACGTCCCGCAAACGCCCGTAATTGCGCCGAACACGCCCGAGAGCAGCAGCATTGCTCCCAGACGATTGGTCCAAAAGCGGGCCGCCGCGCCGGGAATGATCAGCATGGCGGCCATCAGCACCACGCCGACACTCGGCAGGCCGACGACGGTCACCAACGACAGCGTGCCCATCATCGTCAGGTCGAGCGCGAGCGTAGGCCAACCCTGGGCCCGCGCGAAACCGGGATCGAAGCTGAAGACCTTGAATTCCTTGTAGAGCGCCGTGACCAACGCCAGGCAAGCGGCCGCGACTAGGGCAATGAACCACACGTCTTGCCGCAACATGAGCGCGGCCTGGCCATAGATGTAGGTCTGCAAGCCGGCCTTGCTGCTCTCGGTGGGCAGGTTTTGGATGATCGAGGTCAGCACGACGCCCGCGCCGAAGAACGTGCTGAGCACGATGCCAATGGCCGCGTCTTCCTTCGTGCGCGTCCAGCGGCAGAGGACCGTCACTAGCGCCACGCCGACCAGCCCGGTAAGAAACGCGCCCAGCAACATGGCTTGGAATTGCCGCTCACCCAAGAGCAGAAACGCCAGACACAGGCCCGGCAGTGCGGCATGTGAGATCAGGTCTCCCATCAGCGCGCGGCGACGGAGCACCGCGAAACTGCCGACCACGCCGGCGACGCAGCCCAAAAGCGACGTGCCGAGCATCACCAGTTGGGTGTTCGTGAGAGCGTTCAAGGTCAGTTCTAATGGCTGTCAGGTGCCACGTGTGGTGTGGGTGCCTGGGGTCGAGCGCAGCGAGCCCCCAGTTCGTGACTTTCCGATTCTCTGGGGGCTCGCTGCGCTCGACCCCAGGCACCCCTTACGAATTGTTAGCATTCAATGCAACGTCGCGAATTACCGAAGCCTTACGGCTTCGGCTACTTCGTCCAGCACGGTCAGTCGGCCGCCGTAGGTCTGCCGCAGGTTCTCGCGCGTAAACGTGGTTTCCGTCGGGCCGGCGGCCACGAGCCGCATGTTCAGTAGGATCACGTAGTCGAAATAGTTCCGCACGCTCTGCAGCTCGTGATGGACGACGAACACCGTCTTGCCGCCCGAACGCAGCGATTGCAACAGCACGACGATCGCCTGCTCCGTGGCCGCGTCGACGCCGGCAAACGGTTCGTCCATGAAGTAGATTTGCGCGTCTTGGGCCAGCGCGCGGGCCAAAAAGATCCGCTGCTGCTGGCCGCCCGAGAGCTGGCGAATCTGCCGCCGCGAATAGGACGCCATGTCGACCTGCTCGAGACACGATTCGGCCAGCCGCCGCTGCGCAGCACCAGGCCGGCGAAACCAACCGAGCCGCCCATAGGTGCCCATCATTACGACATCGAGCGCGGTGACCGGAAAATCCCAGTCGACCGTTTCTCGCTGCGGCACGTAACCCACCAGGTGACGCTGCCGCGGATACGGCTGACCGTAGATCTCCACCTTGCCGCTAGCCAGCGGAACCAGGCCCAGCACCGCCTTGATGAGCGTGCTTTTGCCGGCGCCGTTGGGGCCGACAATACCGATCAACTTGCCCTCGGGCGCGACCAGGTCAATGTCCCACAGCACCGGCTTGCGGTGGTAGGCCACGGTCATGTCGTGGATTTCAAGCGGCGGAGCGGGCATGGGAGGAATTACGGTTTGCGAATTGCGGGTCGATCCCGATCTGACTTGAGGATCCCCGCAAGAACAACTTGGTCAATTAGCCACGGATTGAACACTGAATGAACACGGATAGCGAATACGATCACGAAAAGAGAAAAGTGCGAAACCCCAAAAACAAAGGCTTCTTCCTCGCTTTTTCGGGTTTGTGTTTTCGTAATCTCCTTCATCCGTGTTGATCCGTACTACAAACGTTGAATTTGCACGCGCCTTGCGCGGATTGTGTCGCCTTCTGCGGTCGTGTGAAGGTCCTTGACTGGTACGCAACTTACACGGAGATCGCGAAAGCCCGAAAGAACGAAAACGCGAAACCATGACGACCGAGGGACAGGATTAACAGGATGGAGAGGATCAGGAGACGGGCGAAGCGATCCTCATCCACATTTCCTCGTCCCTATCCTGTTAATCCTGTTAATCCTGTTAATCCTGTTAATCCTGTTAATCCTGTCCACGTTTCCTCGTGTTTGTCCGCCTCGACGCGTTGAATGTGGCTGCGCGATGCTCGAATACTTGTCGCCCCGAGCGGTCGGTGAAAATGTCCAATATGGCTCCGGCTCCGTCGGGCTGTGTAGATCCGTGTTTCATCCGTGGCTGACAATCGATCAACTTATTTCTGCGTGGCGCTTCGATCTCATTTCAGCGCATTGACGATCTCATTCACGTTGTACTGCACCATGCCCACGTAGGTTCCCTCGGGCGTGCCGGGGTTGCCCATCGCGTCGGAAAACAGCTCGCCGCCGATCACCACCTGATGGCCGGCTGCATCGCAGCCTTCGATCAGGCTCGTAATGCTCTTGCGCGGCACGCTGCTTTCGATGAAGACGGCTTTGATCCGATGGCTCACCAACAACCGCACAAGGTCGTTGAGTGCGCCGAGATCGGCTTCGTCCGCCGTGCTGATCCCTTGCAGGCCGTGGACTTCGATGCCATAGGCGCGACCAAAGTATCCAAACGCATCGTGCGCGGTGACTAGCACGCGCTGCTTCTCGGGTATTTCCAGGATCCGTTCGCGGCACCAGCGGTCCAAGTCTTTTAACTGCGCCACGTAGCGATCGGCATTGGCGCGATAATCGGCCGCATGCGCGGGATCGAGCTCGATGAGCTTGCCCGCCGCATACTCGGCGCAATCGGCCCAGAGACCAACGTCGAACCAGGCGTGTGGGTCGTAGCTCTCGGCGAACTCGGGGGCGGACCGTAATCGTTGCGGCTGGTGATCGCGCACGCCGGCGGTCACTGCGACGGCCGGTTTCTTTTCGGCCAGCTTCTCGAGTACGGCGGCCAGCCGGCCTTCCAAGTGCAGGCCGCTGTAGAAAATCACGTCGGCTCGCTTCAGGCGGCGGATGTCGCCCGGCGTGGCCTTATACAGGTGGGGGTCGACGCCCGGTCCCATCAGCGCGACGACTTTGACGTGCGATCCGCCGATATTTTCGAGCATGTCGGCCACTTGCGCCGTCGTGCAGACGACCGACAGCGGAGCGGGCGTTGCGTCGGAACCCGTGGATGTGACCGCCTTCGTGCCAGGAAGCCCATTGCCAGCGGAGTCCTTGCCGGCGGCATGACCGCACCCGCTGCACGCGGCCGCGACAAGCAGCAACCAGTAGACCGAATAAGAGCGGCACATGACGGAGTTCATTCTGCGTGCAAAGGGAGGACTCACATGGACGAGGATGAAGGTGTGACGACGCCAGCGGCCCCGAGCATTCGGGGGGACTGCCGGAATTTCGCTGCCGGACCACCGCAGATCAGATTATTGCCAAACAAGGCCAAGAATTCAATGGCAAGAAAATAAAATTTTGACCAGTCAAAATACCTATCGGCCAGCACGCCCTCACGACTTGATCGGCAATCGGTTCCTGACGCCTGTGTCGGCTGGGAGACGGGATTCGGAAAACCGCTCCGCCTGCACGTCATTCCGACGATGAAACCCTGGAAATGAACGCGAAAACACGGCCCAACTCGAAAGCTCGTCGAGGCTGCCTCCATTGATTCGGGCGGCGACCGCAACTTCGATCCCAGGCACGTAAAACCCACGACGACCACATCGACTTCGGTGGCGAAAAGTTGACCGTCAACCGTCCCGTGGGGTACGATAAGGCTGCGGGGAGCGCGCCGTTTTGTCGACCGTCGAACCGACGCGTACCTTTGATCGTTCGCTACCGATTGCGTCCTGCACCGGCGGCCGCCAGGAGCGTCCCACCGTGATGGGTCTGACCTATTTCAAACGCTATCGGATGGAAATCGACCTGACTGCGCGGGCCCCGTTGGCTGCGCAGTTGCCGGCCGGCTATCGCCTTATCCCGTGGCACGACAGCTTGGTAGCGGCTCATGCCGAGGCCAAATACTACAGCTTTCGCATGGAAATCGACGCCAACGTCTTCCCCTGCCTGGGCGACCTCGAGGGTTGCCAGCGGTTAATGCGCGAGATTCAGCAGAAGGACGGCTTTCTGCCAGAAGCGACTTGGTTGGTGGCTTGGGACGGCTCGGGCCGCGAAGAGGTCCGCTACTGCGGCACGATCCAAGGAATCTGCGATCGGACCGGCTACGGTGCAATTCAGAATCTGGGCATCATTCCCGAGCATCGCGATCGGGGACTGGGCGCCGCACTCATGGTGGCCGCACTGGCGGGCTTTCGCAGGGCCGGCTTACGGCGTGCGTACCTGGAAGTCACGGCGCAAAACGATGGCGCGATCCGGCTCTATCGGCGCCTGGGCTTCCGCAAGATTCGAACCGTCTACAAGACCTCGGAAGCCGTCTCGTACGCGACGCAATAAGTGGGGGCCAGAAAAGTAGGGTGGGACGAGCGGAGCAAGTCCCACGCATGCTAAATGACGCTCGTGGGACTTGCTCCGGTCGTCCCACCCTACACCTATTGTCAGTTCGGGCCGTTTGCCATTCACGTCTCGGCCCGTTACCCTCTACCCTTTCCCCGCGATTGAGAATTCTACGGACATTTCGGTCCGCGATAGCGCGATTGCACGTCTGCCGATTGAGGAAACCGCGTGACCCAAAAGATCCATAGTCATACGTTCGACAACGGACTGGTGCTGATCGCCGAGCCCATGCAGGGCGTCGAATCGGCCGCCTTCAGCTTTCGCGTTCCGGCCGGCAGCGCGCACGAACCGTTACAGCGGGGCGGGCTGGGCACGATCGCTTGCGAGCTCGCGCTGCGCGGCGCAGGCGAGCGCGACAGCATGCAATTTGTAACGGATCTCGACAACTTGGGCGTTGAGCGCGACGCCAACGTCTCGGACGCACACACCAGCTTCAGCGGCGCAACCCTATCGAAAAACCTATTTCCTGCACTTGCGATCTATGCCGACGTGCTCCGCCGTCCGCACCTGCCGGAGGATCAGCTCGAACCCACGCGCGCGGTGGCGCTGCAAGAATTGGCAGCCATTGAAGACGAGCCCGCGCAAAAGGTCATGCTCGAATTGCGGCGTCGGCACTTTCCCGATCCCTGGGGTCGACCGAGCCAAGGAAATCGCGAGGCGCTCGACTCGATCTCGATCCGCGACGTCCGCGAGCACATTCACAACTGCTACCGGCCCAACGACGCGGTCTTGGGTGTCGCCGGACGCATCGATTGGAAGGCCTTGGTCGATCACGTCGGCAAACTCTGCGGCGACTGGTCGCAGCAACCGGTCAGCGAAGCCTCGGTGGGCCGCGCCGGTCCGCCGCACGAGCATCTGTTGCACGACTCGAATCAGACGCAGATTGGCGTTGCTTATACGAGCGCAGCTTATCGAGACGCCGACTACTTTCAGGCCTGGGGCGCTGTGGGCGTGCTCAGCGGGGGCATGAGCTCGCGGCTGTTCACCGAGGTTCGCGAGAAGCGCGGCCTGTGCTACAGCGTCTACGCGGTGCATCAGTCGCTGCGCGATCGCGGCAGCGTGCTCTGCTATGCCGGCACCACGTCGCAACGAGCGCAGGAAACACTGGACGTGCTGCTCGGAGAGTTATCGCGGCTGGCCAAGGGCATCGAGCCCAACGAGCTCGACCGGCTGAAGGCCCGCATCAAGAGCGCGCTGATCATGCAGCAAGAATCCAGTTCGGCCCGCGCGTCGTCGATTGCCCGCGATTGGTACTACCTGGGCCGCGTGCGAACGCTGGACGAAGTCGAATCGCTGGTCGATGGCCTCACCTGCGGCAGCATCAACCATTACCTGGAAAATCATCCTCCCGGAGATTTCACCATCGTCACGCTTGGACAGAAGGAACTGGAGGTGCCGCTTGGAGTTCTGTAAGCAAGCCCTGCCCAACGGCCTGGAAGTGGTCGCCGAATGCAACCCGGCCGCGCGTTCGACGGCCTTGGGCTTCTTCGTCAACTGCGGCGCTCGCGACGAAAGCGACGACGTGGCCGGCGTGAGCCACTTTCTCGAGCACATGGTGTTCAAGGGAACGCCCACGCGCAGTGCCGACGACGTGAATCGCGAATTCGACGAGATGGGCGCGCACTACAATGCCTTCACTAGCGAAGAAAAGACCGTCTACTACGCGGCCGTGCTGCCCGAGTACCAGGACCGCGCGCTAGCGCTCTTGGCCGACATCATGCGGCCGTCGCTGCGCGAGCAGGACTTCGATACCGAGAAGCAGGTGATCATCGAAGAGATTCAGATGTACGAAGACCAGCCGCCCTTTGGGCTGGACGACCGCTGCAAGGCCGCCCACTTCGGCAAGCACCCGCTGGGGCGCAGCGTGCTGGGTACCGTCGACAGCATCAAGCAACTCAGAGTCGAGGCCATGCGCGGCTACTTCGAGGGCCGCTACAGCCCCGCCAATATCGTACTGGCCGCCGCGGGTCGCGTCGATTTCGACGCGCTGGTGCGCGACGCCGAGCGGCTATGCGGCGCGTGGGCGCCCTTCTCCGCGCCGCGAAACGTGACGGAAGCCCCGCCCAACAAGGGCTTTCAATCGCTGCAGAAGGAATCGATCACGCAGCAGTACGTGATGCAATTGGCCAACGCGCCGGCGGCCGCGGACGACGATCGCTTCGCCGCCAAGATTTTGGCCACGATCCTGGGCGATGACTCGGGCAGCCGGCTCTTCTGGGCCCTCGTCGATCCCGGACTGGCCGAAAATGCCAGCATCGGCCACTACGACTATCTCGGCACCGGCATGTACATGACGTATCTAAGCTGCGGACCGGAGCAGGCGGCCAGCAACTTGCAAGTCGTGGTCGACATCTATCGCCAGGCCGAGGCCGAAGGTGTGACCGCGGCCGAGCTGGACCAGGCCAAGAACAAGATCAACTCGCGCGTCGTGCTGTCGAGCGAACGCCCTCGCGGGCGATTGTTCAACGTCGGCGCAAACTGGACGCAGCGGCACGAGTACCGTTCGGTGAAAGATGACTTGGACGCGGTCGACTCGGTTACTCGCGAGAAAATCGCCGCGGTGCTGAAGAAGTATCCGCTAACGACCAGCACGACGCTGACGATCGGACCCGGAGCGAACATTGCCGCGCCGCGGTAGAGAAGGGAAACTTTTGCGTGGTTCGCGCTCCCCTTCGGGTCGCGGCTAACCGGTTTTTGGCTTCCCGCGTTCCCCTGAACCCTGGCCCCTGATCCCTGTCCCTTGATTTCCCATGTCCGCACGCCCCCTTAGCAAAATCAGCCCCCTGTGGTGGGACTACACGACGCTCGATCGTGAGATCCTCGACGACGCGGCGCGGTTAACTGCCGACGACTTGCCGCGACTATCGCGAGAAGGTTTCTCGGTCCGCTTCTACGACACGCTCGAGGATTTCTACTTGGCCGAAGCGCTCGAGTACATCACCAGTTGGCGACAGGCCACGGCCGACCGCCCGGCGGGCATCTGTGGTCCCATCGGCCCCACGGAGCAGTTGCCTTTGGTCGCGCGACTGGTGAATGAGTTGGAGCTAGATCTGCGGCACGCCCACTTCTGGGGTATGGACGAATGGGTGGTCGACGGTCGCGAAGCGCCGCAGGACTTCCCCCTCAGCTTCGCCCACGCCGATATGGAGCTGTGCTTCAACCGCATTCGGCCCGAGCTGCGGATGCCGGCGGCGAATCTGCACTTTCCCGCGGCCGATCCAACCGAGTATGTGCAAAGCTACGATCGAGCCCGTTGCGTTGTCATGCAAGGCGGCCAGGGCGAAGTCAAGCATTGGGCCTTCAACGATCCGCCCAAGCGCGAAGGCGCGTATCGCGATCAACCCCCATCGCCGGCCGAGTATCGTCGCCTGTCGACGCGCATCGTCGACCTGCACCCGATGACCATCATTCAAAACGCACGGACGTCGGGCGGCGGCGTGGTGACTGCGGTACCTCAACAGGCGATCACCGTCGGCCCGGCCGAAACGTGGAGGGCCGAGAAGGTGTCGATCTGGCACGCCGGCTGCCACGACAATCCCTTCGGCATGCGACTGACGACGTTGATGATCTCGAAGCGGCTTCCCGATGCGGCCGTGCCCATGTCGCTTCTGGCCGAGCATCCCAACGTGCAGTTCAATTTCTACCGCCACGGCATCGGCACGTGCGAAACGCAAATGCACTGAGTAGCTGAAAGTCGCCGTTCGGGATTCAAACCGGTTTAGCCGCGATGCCGAAGGCGAGCGTTTCACCCCGCCACGCACGTATTCCGCAGGCAGCCCAGTCCGTCGATCTCCACCTCGCACACGTCGCCGGGCTTGAGGAACACCGGCGGCTTGCGAGCGAAACCCACGCCCGGCGGCGTGCCTGTGAAGATCAGATCGCCCGGCCGCAGCGTCATCACCTGCGACAGGTACGCCACGATCTGGTCGATGCGAAAGATGAGCTGCTCGGTCGTCGACTCTTGCATTGTCCGGCCGTTCAATCGCAGGCGGATGCCCAGGCGATGCACGTCGTGTACTTCGTCGGCGGTAACCAGCGCAGGGCCGATCGGCGCGAACGTGTCGAATGTCTTGCCCAACAGCCACTGTTTGCCTTCCTTCTGCAACTGCCAGTCGCGTGCCGAGACGTCGTGGCCGACCGTGTATCCGGCGACGTACTGCATGGCTTCGGCCAACGCGATGTCGCGGCCCTCGCGGCCGATCACCGCGACCAGCTCGGCCTCGTAGTCGACCGACTGGCTAACCGCCGGCAAACGGATCTCCGCCTCGGGACCGACCAGCGCGGTGTTGAACTTACTGAACACGATCGGCTCTTTGGGAATGGCCATGCCGCTTTCAATGGCGTGGTCGCGGTAATTCAGCCCGATGCAAATGATCTTGTCGGGGTCCAACACCGGCGCAAGCAACTTCGCGCTGGCCACGTGAACGGCCTTCGGGCTGGCGGCAGCGGCAGCCGCGCGAGCAACCAGATTGGCGGCCAGGATCTCTCGGACCGAGCCAGGCAAGGTGGCGTCGGTCGCCACGAGATCGACGATTCCAGAGGAAGCCATCGCCCCTGGGCGCACGCTTCCGTCGGTCGTTTGGAAAGTTACCAGCCTCATGAGGGCTCCAAAATACATGTTTAATGTTTGCCCGACAAGCGAATTGCACAGTGTGCCAGCACGGCAATCAGATGGCAAGTCACTCGTAGCGGCGCAGGGGTCCAATGTAGGTACCGGCCGCCGGACGGTACCTGGCGCCACAAAAACGGGATGCGTCCAGAACCGGGCTCCGCGGAGCTCATCGCGATCGATGAGGCTGACTCAACTCCGAGATCCCGTCCGGCGGCCGGGACCTACTTGCGGAGCACCGCAGGGCGAAGTCAACATCCGTGCTAGAATACTTGCGGAAGCTTGGACTGATTCACTGCTAATGAATCTGTCTTCGCTCAGCCCGTGCCGCATGGGATCACATCGATGGACACGACGCCAAACGGAACCAATTCCAATCTGCGGTCCAAGCCGCCGTTTCAGTTTCGTCTGACGGACGCCCTGTTGGCGACGGCTTGGCTGGCCGGGGTGTTGGCGATCCTGACCCAAGCCGGAGAGGCAACGCCACTATTTGTAATCGCCTGGTGTGCCATTCCGTTGGCAGTTGCAAACCGCCGTGGAATGATCTCCGCCGGTGAGGCGGCAGCGGTCTGGTGCATATTGGCATCGCTCTGTTTCCTGATCATTCCTGGCCAGCCAAACACGCGCGAGGCAGGGCGACGCAATCAATGCCTTACCAACATGCATCAGGTTTTGCTCGCCTTGCAATCGTACGAAGGCACGTACGGCTGCCTCCCGCCGGCATACACCGCCGACGCCCAAGGCAAGCCCATGCATAGTTGGCGCGTTTTGATCCTCCCCTACATGCAGGAGCAATCGCTGTACGATCAATACGATCTCGCCGAGCCCTGGGACGGACCGAACAACAAAAAGCTGCACAGCACGTTGGTCGGTGTCTTTTCTTGCCCAAGTGACAACAAGAGTCCGGGAACCGACACGAGCTACGTCGCGATCGTTGGCCCTGGCACTGCGTGGCCGGGTGCGACAAGTACGAGCAAGCAAATGGTCACCGACGGCCTCAGCGACACGATCCTCTTGGTCGAAGTGGCCAACTCGGGCATCCACTGGATGGAACCGCGCGATCTGCCCATCGCGGCCGTGAGTGCCGGCATCAATCCGACCGGTGGCAGTCCCGGCGGCGCTATATCCAGCGAGCATCCTGGCGTCGTGAATACCGTCTTTATGGACGGTCGATGCATTCCGCTTGCTGAGACGATGCCCGCGGATGTGCTTCACGCCCTACTGACAATCCGCGGCGGAGAACGTCTCTCGAACAACGGCGATGGCTACACGATTCTGCCGCCCGTCGCTAAGCCGCAAGCGAGTCCGTAAACAATCGCGCGATCATCGATATCTTTGCGGTACAAGCCCGACGCGCTAGCGAGGGAATCGGCTGACTTCCTCGCTTGCGCGTCGGGCTTGTGTGGTTGCTAGCACCTCCCATCGGGCGCAACCGATCTTGACCCTCCGCCGCGTCCCTGATATTCAGGGCCACTCTTCTCTCCTTTTTTCCGCGATTTCCCCAGTGCGAGGGCCTGTCCCCTGTCGTACGCGGCTTTTTTGCGCGGCCTTGTGGCCGCCATCGTTCTACTGGCGGCCGCTCCGGTCCTGGGCCAGCGCGTGCAGTTGCCTTCGATGGTGTCGGAAGGCGCCTATACGGGCAGCGCGCCCGTCGGCAGTGCTCCTTACGGTGCTGCTCCCGTCATTAGCGGGCCGACGACCACGTTGCAGCCCCCTAAGCCGGTGTGGGATCCCTACGCCCCGACGGCCGGACAAACGGTCGCGCCCCCCTACACTCCGCCCCCAGCCGGCGGTGTTGCGCCCCCTTATGGGGCGCCGCCCACTGGTTCGCCTTACACGGCCGCGCCGTATGCCTCGCCCCCCTATGGCGCCACGCCTTATGACCCGAATGTTGTGCCTCCACCAGGTTCGTTGCCGCCGGCGGGTGAGTTCTTTGCGCAACCCACGCGGTTTTTGCAGGTGCTCGAAGTCGACAACACCTGGCTAGCGCCGGGCGGCGGACAAGGGCTGGGCGTGGATGATCTCGAGTTGAGCGCGTCGTTTGCGATTCCACTATTTGCCGCCTGGAGCCCGTTTATCGTTACACCCGGCTTCGCGTTTCATTGGTGGAACGGCCCGATCTCCGACAACTTCGCCGGCATGCCCGACATGCCGCCGGTGACCTACGATGGCTACCTCGACACGGCCTGGAAGCCGCAGCTCACGACGCGGATCAGCGCCGATCTGGCCGTGCGGGTCGGCATCTATAGCGATTTCCATTCGGTCAACTCTCGCAGCGTGCGTCTGCCGTCGCGGGCGTTGGGCGTGTTTACCGCGTCGCCGCAGTGGAGCTTCGCGGCAGGCATTGTGTACCTGGACCGTCTCTCCGTGCGTTTGCTGCCAGCCGGCGGTGCGATCTGGACACCCAACCCCGATACGCGTTACGAGCTGCTTTTTCCTCGACCGAAGCTGGCACAGCGCGTGACAACGTGGCGCAATACCGACATCTGGGGCTACGTGGCGGGCGAATATGGCGGCAACACGTGGACCATCGATCGCGTGGTCGTCGGTCCCGACGTGGTCGACTACGCCGACCTGCGACTGAGCCTGGGCGTCGAAGGCGTTGCCGCGCATCGGTTGCGCGGAAACTTCGAAGTGGGCTACGTCTTCAACCGCCGCTTAAAGTACCGCAGCGGCACACCAACCGCCGAACCAACCGACACCGTAATGCTACGGGGTGGACTATCGTATTAAGAGTGAAAACCACTTAGCCGCATCGCTTGCGATGCGCTTCGCCGACGCAGCGCGGGTTGTTGCTTTTCTCGATGCTTCGGTCGATGAAACGGAACCGCGGAGCGCCCCGCAAGCGGGGCGGCTAACTTCGCGTTTTCGTATCGGTGGTACTTTGATCCACGTCAAATAGTTGCTCAGAAACGTTACGCAGCGACGCTTCTCTTATGCTACTGACTCGCACGAATCGTCGCCTGACGACTAAACTGCTCGCATTTGCGCGCGCGGTTGTATTTGTCGCAATGGCCCTTGCCGTGCGACAAAAGTGCGCGGCACAAAACACAGACTCCGCGCGGCCCTCGGCCCGGCCCATCGCCGCGCGGGCAATCCTCGATCCCCCCTCGCCGCCCAGTCGCTTGCCGCCTGTGATTCCGCCAGACAGCGCGATCTTCGAGGCGCCAGCATCCACCGTGGCCATGGTGCCCCCTTCCGCCGACTTTCCCGGTTACGTCACGCAGCCTCAGTATCCGTATCCCGGCGGCGATTTGGTGTCGCCCGAGCAAGCCAAGCAACTCATGACGCCCGGCGAAGCAGCCGAACTGACCGCGCCGGGCGAAGTGCTGGTCGTGCCGCCGAAGAACCTGCCGCCGGGGGCGAAGGACGGCATTTTGCAGTTCGCCACTTTCCGAAAGACATGGTTGAACCGCGGCGAAGGGCCCGACGGCTTCGGCATGATGGACTTGCAGGCCGAGGCAATCCTGGCCATTCCGCTGGGATCGATCGAGAAGCCGCTGTTGATCACGCCCAGCTTCACGGGCCATTTGCTGCAAGGCCCTTCGTCGACGGACCTGCCGCCACAAGTGTACGACGTTCAATTGGAGTTTCGCACGCCACGACAATTGACGGAGCGGCTGGCCATGGACCTGGCCGTCGCTCCGAGCATCTTCAGCGACTTCCACAACATGTCGCGGCACGCGTATCGCGTCACGGGGCGCGGGCTGGCCTTGTATCAACTTTGGCCCGAGTTTCAGGTCGTGATGGGCGTGGCGTATCTAGGTCGACAAGACGTGCAGATCTTGCCCGTGGGCGGATTCATCTGGACGCCTGCCGACAACGTACGGATCGAAGCGATCTTTCCCCGTCCGCGCTTCGCCCACCATTTTCTCACCTGGTACAAAACCGATTGGTGGTGGTATGCCGCGGGCGAGTTTGGCGGCAACAGCTACGCCATCGAACGCGCGACCGGGGCCAACGACGAATTCACCTATCGCGACTTTCGCGCGGTGTTGGGCTTGGAAAAGAAGAAGGACGCCGGCCTGTTCCATCGCTGGGAAGTGGGCTACGTCTTCGGCCGCGAGATCGAATACGCCAGCGGCACGCCGGGCATCACGCCGCCCGACACCATCATGATCCGCGGCGAAGTGGGGTATTGAGCGGCGGGCGGTTGGGGCAGCTCGCTTTTAGCCAGAAGCCCAGCAAACCGACATCGCCTTTCTACCGGCAAACGCGGGTAGCGGCAGACATTCGGAGATAAAGCAGTGCTCGCAAGCTTAAGGTGTGGGAGGCGATTTCGAGTGCCGATGGGATGGCCATCGTGCTGTCGATGGTCTTGAATCGATGGAGCGGGGCAGCGGCCGGACAAGCAAGTCCGAGGGGATGAACGACGCAGAACGTGCCAGCGCATTGCAGCTTGGCCGAAAGGTATTAGCCCCGGCAGGGGCGCAACATGCTAGCCCACGGCGCAAGCCGTGGGGCCACCGGCGCCGCGCGACAGGAAGCCCCGTTAGGGGCGAAAGGTTTCTCTAGACTGATGCCGATTCGTTTCGCAACCGGCTCGCCGTACCACCGTGCCGCCCAACGCGTCCTTCTTTCGCCCCGCTGGGGCTCGCCAACATTTGCCGTGTGCCGCATACCCACGGCTCGCGCCGTGGGCTAGCATGTTGCGCCCCTAGCGGGGCTGGCAGTTCGTTCTGCCCGAAAGAATCGAGGACTCCAACAGATTCTTGCGAGCAGTGCATTATCTCCAAATGCCTGACTAAGGCCCGACCGAAAAATAACTTCCAGTTCTCACGCGGGATGATACGCTGAGGGCGGGGTATCGAATCGGTCGAGGTGAATCATGGAAGCGTACCCAGGTTACCCAGGTGTTGTCGAACG
>Ga0163144_10002092_pt1 | contig 46594 bp, 37 predicted proteins | sample OliLak19BULKMAT1_FD_123175 | JGI IMG/M metagenome (GOLD analysis project Ga0163144, IMG submission 123175) | Freshwater microbial mat bacterial communities from Lake Vanda, McMurdo Dry Valleys, Antarctica - Oligotrophic Lake LV.19.BULKMAT1 | ecosystem: Environmental > Aquatic > Freshwater >... | reverse complement strand
GTCAGCATGGCTCGCCGACATCACCATCGACTTCGCGACGAAGCCAGAGAACAACGGCAGCGCCGAAATAGACGCCGCACCGACGAGACAGAACAGCGTCGTCCACGGCATCGTCCGATGCAGCCCACCGAGTTCGCTCGCCTTCGTCGTGCCCGTCCGATAGAGCACCGCGCCCATGCTCATGAAGAGCAGCGCCTTGTACATGATGTGCGCAAACGCATGCGCCGCCGCGCCATTGACCGCGAGCTGCGTGCCGATCCCGACGGCGCACACCATGAAGCCGACCTGGTTGTTGAGGCTGTAGGCCAGCACCTTCCGCAGGTCGTTCTCGATCACCGCAAAGAAGACCGGGAACACGGTCATCACGGCACCGATCCAGATCAGCCAGTCCAGCCCCGCGAAGTAACGCGCCAGCGCATAGACGGCGAGCTTGGTTGTGAAGGCCGACAGCACGACGGCGCCGGTCTCTGAGGCCCGCGGATAGGAATCCTGCAGCCAGTTATGAACCATCGGGAACGCCGCCTTGATCCCGAACCCGGCGAGGATCAGCACCGCCCCCGGCGCATTGATGTCCATCACGCCGACCGGCAGCCCTGCCTGACTCGGCGCGATCAGCGCGAACTGCGTGTCCCCCGTCGCCGAGACATACATGCAGATGCCAGCCAGAACGAGCATGCCCGAACTGATCTGGAAAACGAGATAGCGCACCGCCGCCCGCACGCTCTCCGGCGCGCGCGGCGCAAGGATCTGGAACACCGACGCGATCGCTGTCAGCTCCCACGCAATGAACAGGCTGATCAGGTCGCCGACGAACACCGCCGTCACCGCCGCACCAGCATAGAGCATCGCGGTCGAGTCCTGCAGCGCATCGCGCCGATGCAGCGAATACACGCCCACCAGAGCTGCCGCGATGATGAAAGCGAGACCGAACACGAATGACAGGCTGTCCGGCCGATACAGCACCAGTTCCAGTCCAAGGAACTGCACGGCCTGCAGGTTGATGCTCAGCCCCTCCGCCGATATCAGCGCAATCAGCGCAACCAGCGGCCCACCCACCATCAGGATGGCGCGCGAGGCGACGTCCCGCGCAAACGGAAGCATCAGCGCCGCGGCGAGGATGAAGAAACCCGGATTGGTGTTGGCCAGCCAATCGGCGAGGCGTTCAATCGTCACGACCCGCCTCCTCGCTTCGTTTCTCGTAGTGATCCTCCGGCCGCCGCAGAATCTTCCCGAGCGGCCAGCCGCTCAGCACGGCGAACGCGAAGGCAATGAACCCGAAGCCGCCCTGAAATCCGGGAACGTAGGTCACGTCCTTGATCGGACGATGCGCAAACCACATCTCCAGTCCGATCAGCGCGACACCCGATAACGCCAGCGCCCAGGTGAACACCGTCCGGAACCGCCGCGTCCGCATCCACGAGAACAGCAACACAGACAGCGGATGCTCGCCCGGCTCGCCAAGAATTGGCTCCTTTTCGTCGCTCATGGCGCGGCCTCCAGCAGCGTGAAGGCACCGAGCGGTTCGAGATAGTCGGCAATGAACTCAGCGCCGACGAAAAGGGCGAGGCAGCCGATCGCCGTGATGCCAGCCGCCGCCAGCACCGCCCCGGGCACCCCTCCAGGCCGCGTGAACTCTGGCCCCCTGACGCCCGCCGGCGCAAACAGCGCGTTGAACACCACTGGCAGAAGGTAGGCGATAGTCAGCAACGATGACACGATCATCGCCGCCGCCGTCAGCCACTCGCCTGAGCCGAACGACGCGTCCACCAGCAGGAATTTCGACCACATCCCACCCATGGGCGGCAACCCGATCACGGATAGCGACGCCATGAAGAAGAAGGTGAACAGAATCGGCATCCGCCGCCCTGCCCCGCCCAGTTCGGACACCTTCGCCGAACCGGTCGCCACGTAAATCGCCCCCGCGCACATGAAGAGCGTAATCTTGGCAACCGCATGCACGATCATGTGTAGCCCGCCGGCCACCAGTCCGGAGGCAAATGGCAGCATGGCCGCCGACGTGATGTAGGCAAGCTGCCCGACGGTCGACCAGGCCAGCCGCGCCTTGAGATCATCCTTGGTGAGCGCCACGAGCGACGCAATCACGATCGTCGCTGCCGCGATCCAGAGTATCCAGATCGCCGCTGGCAGCGCCGTGATCAGCTCGGGTCCGAAGATGTAGGCGGACACTTTGAGGATGGTGAAAACCCCCGCCTTCACCACCGCCACTGCATGCAGCATCGCCGACACCGGAGCCGGCGCCACCATCGCCGCCGGCAGCCAGCCATGCAGCGGAATCAACGCCGCCTTGGCCGCACCGAACACAAGCAACAACAGAAGTAGATTCTCGATCAGCGCGCTCGTCTTCCCCGGCAGCAACCCGCCCGGCGTGAATGTCGTCGAGCCCGCGACGCTCGCCACGCCGATAATGCCCGGGAGGAAGAGTACCACCGATGCCCCCACCAGCGTCCCGAGATAGATGCGTCCTGCGCGGCGCGCGGCTGCATTGCCCTTGTGCGTCACAAGCGGATAGGTCGCCAGCGTCAGCGCCTCGTAGAAAATGAACAGCGTGAACAGGTTCGCCGCCATCGCGACGCCCATCACGCCGAACATCGCAAGCGCAAAGCACATGTAGAACCGCGTCTGGTGTGCCTCACGCGCGCCTCGCATGTAGCCGATCGAGAACAGCGAGTTCACCGCCCACAGCACGCTCGCCATCACCGCGAACAACGCACCCAACGGCTCAAGCCTGAAGGCAATTTCCAGCCCCGCCATCGGCCGCGCCACAATCATCTCGGGTGCATCGCCTGCGCCTACCCGCATGAACATCGAGATCGTGATGATGCAGAGCCCGATACAGGCCACCAGCGTCAGCGTCTCGCGCACATCCGGCATGCGCCCCACGGCATAGATCACGACCGCCGCAAACAGAGGCAGCGCCAACGCCAGCGTGATCAGCAGCTCACCGGAGCTCATGGCGCAGCCCCCGTCAGAGCGGCAGCGCTCGCGTCGGCCATGCTCGCAGGCAGGGTGGACGTGACGCCGAAAAGCAGGGACAGGCCGGCAAGAATGAACAGCGGAACCAGAACGCCAACCGGCGCCTCCCGCGCCCGCTCCGCGCCGGCGGCCGGCATCCTGAAGAAGATCGCCTCCAGCATGCGCCAAACATAAATCAGCGTCAGCAGCGACCCGATTGCAAGCGTCACGGCAATCCAGACCGCTCCCGCCTCCAGCGCTGCAGAAATCAGAGTCCATTTCGCGAGGAAGCCCATCGTCATCGGCACGCCGGCCAGGCTCGCCGCGCCGACGCCGAACGCCGCTGCCGACCACGGCGCCTCACACGCAATGCCGGCGAAATCATCCACCGTCCGCGCCCGCACGCTCACGGCGAACGCGCCAACCGCCATGAACAGCGCGCCCTTCAACAGCGCGTGCGCGATCAGGTAGTAGACGCCTGCCGATACTCCCGCCGCCGTCGCCAGCGACACGCCCAGCATGATGAACCCTACCTGGGCCACCGAGGAGAAGGCCAGTATCCGCCTCACCTCCTTCGCGAAGATGGCCTGCACCGAGCACACGATCACCGCCGTCGCCGCGAGCGGCGCGAGAATCCAGCGCAGAAAAATCGCGCCGAATTCGCCTTCTGGAAAGACATCCAACACGAACCGGATGATCAGATAGATCGCAGCCTTGGTCGCCGTTGCCGCGAGGAACACCGACACGAGACTCGGTGCGCCGGCATAGGCGCCGGGCAGCCAGCCATGCAGCGGGAACATTGCCGCCTTTATCCCAAGCCCCGCCACGACAAATGCCAGCCCCGCCTGCGCCGCCGTATTGTCGCCGAGCGTCGCCAGCCGCATCGCCATGTCGGCCATGTTGAGCGTGCCGGTGGCGGCATAGAGAAAGCCAATGCCCAGCACATAGAAGGTCGCGCCGACTGTGCCGAAGATCAGATAGTTGAACGCTGCAGGCAGCGCGCGCTTGTCCCGCGCCTCGCCAACGCCGACCAGCGCATACGTGCCGATAGACGAGACTTCGAGGAACACGAACGCGTTGAACGCATCGCCAGTCAGGACCAGTCCGATAAATCCAGCGAGGCAGAGCAGATAGCCCGACTGGAACAACGTGTGCTTCTCAGGCTTAACCTCCGACACCAACGCGTGTCCGGAATAGAGCGCGCCCAGCAGGCCGACCGATGCGATCAGCAAGGCCATTGTTGCGCCGAGCGCATCGATGCGCAGCGCAATACCCATGGGCTGCGCAAAACCGCCAAGCGCATAATCGATCACCCCCGCGCGCGCGACTTCGCCAGCCACCGCGACCGACATCCAGAGCGTGAACGCCGCCGTCAGCACAGAAATCATCCACGCCGTCCGCGCGCCGGGGCTGAGCACGGCGGCGCACGCGCCGATCAGCGGCCCGGCGATCACCAGGATCGGCGCTTGGGCCGTCAGGGCTGGCGGCGCGACATATATCGCCTCGAACAGGATCAAGCGCCGGCCTCCGACCGGGCGGGCCCGGACTGCGCCGCTTCGACACGCGCAACCGCCTCGATCTCGTCGGTCTCCACCGTGCCGTAAGCCTCGCGGATGCGCACCACGATCGACAGACCAACTGACAAGGTCGCAACGCCGACCACAATGGCTGTCAGGATCAGCACATGCGGCAGCGGGTTCGAATAGACGACGCCATTGATCCCAAACTGATCCACATAAGCGGGATCGAGCGTAGCTGCGAGCGCGCGCCCTTCGGGGCTGTCGGCATAGATCGTGATCGCCGCCGTGCCGCCGGAAACCTTGCCGAGGCTGATGTAGAACAGCGCAGTCGAGGTCTGGAACAGCGCAAGACCAACCATGCGCTTGATCAGGTTCCCTGTCGCGAACAGCACATACAGTCCGATCATCATCAGCACGATGACGGCGATGTAGTTGAAATGGGTGACGGCCATGCTCATGACGCCGCCTCCTGCTCATCCGCGGCGCGTCCGGCGAAGCCATAGAAGATTGTCACCATCGTCGCCGACACGGTGAACAGCACGCCAAGCTCGATGAAGAAGATCCCAAAATGCTGACCCCAATGATGCGCGTGATCGGGATCGCCCATCAGCCCCGGCGGGATCATCGCCTCGACGCTTGGCGGGAACAGATAGTCGTAGTCGAGAAAGTCGCCGCCATTGAGGATGCAGACAAGGCCAACGCCTGCAAACAGCAGCACGCCCAATGCGGCGACGCTGCGCACGGCGTGAACCGGGATCGCCTCAATCGTCTCGCGCAGGCCGAACACCAGCGCATGCAGGATCGGCGCGACCGCCAGGATCACCCCCGCCTGGAATCCCCCACCGGCGCCGAGATCGCCGTGGAACTGGACGTAGAACGCATACAGCATGATCAGCGGGATCAGCAGCTTCGCCGTGACGCGCAGTACGACATGATGATCGCCCGTCGCCACCGGCGGCGGCGACAGCGCAGAGCGCGGCCCGAAGCCCAGCATCAGCGCAACGCCAATGCCCGCCGCGAAAACGACGACCGTCTCGCCCAGCGTGTCGAAACCCCGATAGCTGGAGAGGACTGCTGTCACTACGTTGGGCACGCCGATTTCCTTCGGCGTCTCGATCAGATAGCTGCGCCCCACATGCGCGTTCGCAGGCGAGGCCGGATCGCCGAACTCTGGCAAGCCCGTCACCGCGTAAATCAGGAGGCCGCCGACACCGAGCACCAGCAAGGCCGGCGGGATCGTCATCCTCCAGTCATGCCGGACCGGCCCGGCACGCACGAGAAGGATGGCGCCCAGCAGCACGACCGTGGAAATGCCCGCGCCGACAACCGCCTCTGTGAAGGCCACATCGGCCGCATCCATCACCACCAGCCACGCCGCGCTGACCAGCGAGTAGATGCCGAGCAACAGGATGGACGCGAGCAGACTGCGCGAGCGCGCGATCGCGATCCCGACAATGACGAGCATCAGCAGGAGCGCGACGTTGAGCGCAAAACTGGCCTGCAGCGCGATATCGTTCATGGCGCGCCGCTCTTGCCGTCGCCGCTGGCCGTGCGAGGCGTTTCGGGTTTTGCCTGGCTCGCATCAGCGCTCTTCGTGATCTGGAACGTGCCGATGCGCGGCGTGTGTCCGGCGCTGAACGCTGCATTGGCGAGCGCGTTGGCCGCGGCGGGCGTCGTCAGCATGACGAACACCCAGACGAAGCCGAGTTTCAGAGTCTCCAGCGTCAGACCCGAGATCAGGCCAAGCCCGATCAGCACCAGCGTTGCCCCGCCAGTGTCCGTCAGGCTCGCAGCGTGAATGCGCGTATAGACATCTGGAAAGCGCATTACGCCGACGCCGCCGAGCAGGGTCAGCAGCGTTCCGGCGACAACAAGGACGCCTCCAATCAGATGCAGGACGTCAACCATCCTTCGCCTCCGGCCCAAGCCGATGTGCGAGTGTGCGGTAGCGGAAGAACTTCATCAGCGCGATCGTGGTCACGAAATTGATCAGCGCATAGACAATGGCGATATCGAGAAAGGCTGGCCTCCCGAACAGGTAGCCGATGATGGCGATCAGCAGCACGATCTTGGTGCCGAACGAGTTCGCCGCCAGCATGCGATCATACTGCGACGGTCCGACGATCGCGCGCCAGATCATCAGCGCCATGGCTAGCACGAGCCCTGCAACACCAGCCGCCAGAAGCATGGGTCAGCCCTTCCGCGTCGCGCCGTCCGCCGCCCGGGCGGCGCGGCGGTCCATCAGGTCGAACCCCGCAGGCGTCGCGTTCTCGCGCACCAGGGCGTGCACCTTCAGCTCGTCGCCATCGACATCGACCGTGACCGTGCCTGGCGTCAGCGTTATCGAATTGGCGAACAGCGCCTTGCCGAGATCCGTTCGCGCTTGAGTCTTCACCCGCACCATCGCAGGGTCGATCGCGTGACGCGGCCCGACCACCCGCGCGATCACCGCAAAATTCGACTTTACGATCTGGCCAAGCAGCCATGCAGCATAAGGCAGCATCAGCAACACGCGATGGTAGGGCGATGCATCGCGCCCGATGATGCCCAGCCGTGCCGACAGCCACAAAGCAAGCAGGATGGCGACTGCGGCAAGCACGAGAAAATAAGGCGACGTCAGTCCCGACAGCGCGAACCAGAACGCTGTTAGTGCAACCAGCAGACCCGGCAGGTAGGTCATCGATGCGGCCTCCTCTGCTGGGACGCGCGACACGTTTGAACCAGTCCGAGGGGAAATTCCAGCAAAACCGGCTATCTGCTGAAGATCGCGCGCGAAACCACGTCATCAATCCCGAGTTCGGCGAGATTGGCCTCGATATCGTCGCTTCCCGCCGCTGCTTCCGGCGAGAAGGCCGCGCTCAGCGACCAGTTCCAGTAACGCAGCACGGTCTGCGCCTTGGCCACGGCGATCGTCTCGTACGCTTCCATGACGCGCGCAAAATCCGGACCGTCTTCAGGGCGATGCAGAGCTGTCCATAGCGCCCGCAGATAAGGACGTTTGAGACCGGTAGCCTTGCACAGAACGGCGAGGCCTTCGCCCCCCGGATCCTGGCAAATGCGCTCCGCAGTCGAAGCCTTCACGCCCGACAACGCCGCGATGTCCATCAGCGCTTCTGGCGTAATACCTGTTATCGCCGCAGCATCGATTGCTGCCTCGAGACTGTCGTGTGGCGAGCGATCGATCGCTGTCCGGTCGCGCTGGCGGCGCTCGATCACCTGCAGCACCTTGCGCACGACGGGGTCAGCATCGGTCGCAGAATAGCGGAAGATGTCGCCGCACATGTCGATCAGCAGCGTGCGCTCCGCCGAGAAGCGCAGCAGGATGTGCCGGCGCTCGACGGGCCCCGACCACCAGAACATCGCCAGCGCATGCGCGGGACGCACCTCCTCGCGCTGGATCAGCAACGGCGGCAGCGCTGGCGCATCGCGTGAGGCCGCCACCATGAGCTCCACAGAGCGGTCGGACAATCTCGACTGCGAGTTCTCCAGCAGCACCCGCATAGCGAGTGGATCGCCGCTCTCGGCAATCGCGGATGCGACAGCCGGGCCGATCTCGCGTCGCTGCGCAACGTAAACACGGTGTGCCGATTGCCCATGTTCAACAATGTGGCAGAGATCGGCGTCGTCGAACGCTTTGTTGTCGGCCAGCAGCAACTGCGCGACGTGCGGGACATCGAGGGCCAGAAATCTCAGCAGCCGCTTCGGCGCTTGGGACATCTCCTGCAGCCGCCTTGCACACAGCTCGCGCGCGGCCACATCTGACTCGATCAGGATTTCGAGCAGCAGGTCCCCTGCGATCGCGCGGTCCTGGATATTGCCCCGTGAAGACGGCAGGGCCACCACATCCATCAACCTGCGCAGCAGCGAGCGGCGCGCGAACCCCTCGGCCGACGCGGGCGAAACGCCAGCTGACGCGCCGCCCGGCTTGCCAGGCGCCTCGGCGAGAGAGGATCTATCGGACATGCGCCACTGTTTCCTTGAGGTCACAGCATGCCTTGGCCGCGGTTAACGGATCATCAACCCGCTCCCGGGGGCCGTCAAAGGAGGGCGGACGTTCGAGTGATCAGGCGGCGTAGCCGGCCGCGGGCTTCTCGCGCCCTGCGCCGGGATGGACGAAGACCAGCACAAGCGAAGTCGCCAGAAGCCCCGCAACCAGATAGAAGAGCGCCGAAGCATCGGTCTCTGCTGTCGTCACGGTCCCGCCCTCTGCAATCTGGTCGACCGGCAGCGGCACGCCTAACATCATCAACTGACCGACCAGGACGGCCAGCGCGCCCAGCATCAGCGTCGACAGTATCGCACCAGCGCGCCGCGTCATCGGAACGAGTATCAACAGCGCCGCGAGTGCCCCAAGGACCCCGAACGCAAATCGCCCGCTGGGCTCGAAGTATGCGATATCGGATGTGTCACGAAACACCTCGAACAGATGGTTCCGCGCAGGCGGCTGCGGCGCCAGAAGCTCCGCGGCCATCCAGAACAGCATCACGACCAGGAACAGGGCGATGACCCAGCTCCCCAGCGTCCGCGCTTCACGCATTGCCGCTCTCCCTTACGCACCACTACCGTCGACCATGGCGCAGAACGGCCTGAACTTCAAATGCGCGCGCCAGAGACGAAAAGAGCGCTCCGACCAGCAGCCGGAGCGCCCCGTCGGGTGTCACAGATCTGAATCAACCCTTGGGCAGGTACTCCTGCAGCGAGAGCTTCCCGTCCGTGTTTGTATCGAGCCGCGTGAAAGCCGCCTTGATCGCCTCTGGCGAGGCAGGCCGGGTGCCCGTTATCTCGATCCGCGGCGGTTCCGGCGTGTCGGCACCGCCCTGCCAGTTCATGCGGACGATCGGCGGCGCCACGATCTTCGCGTACTCGTCCTGGCTCAGGGACTTGTCGCTGCTGACGTCGAGGATCTCGAAGCCGCGCGTCAGCATCCTGGTCTGGTTGGCGCGGTATTCCACGAGACTGACCTTGCCGTCCTTGTTGGCGTCGATGGCCACGAACTCTTCCTTGCGGATGTCGTCAACCGAGAACGTAATCGTCTTCTCGACCGTCACGTCGTCGTCGCTGGTCGTATCCTTCGTCTCGTGGCGCGCGATGAACTTGTACTCGTGCTTTGCATGGGCGTCCTTTTCGCCATCGTCGCCAAGTTCTTCCGGCAGGTAGAACGCAAAAGCGTCCTTCTTCATCAAGCCGGGTTCTATCTTGATGTCCGCCGGCGGTTTGTCGCCCGAGAGCGTGATGCTCCGCGCCTCGATGACGACATCGTCGCTGCCGCCGCCCGATGGCTTCGGCTCGAGGAACTCATCCACGGAGAGGACGCCGTCGCCATTTGCGTCGAGGCGCGTGAACTGGGCCTTCAAGTCCGGCGCAGCGGCGCTGGGCAGCACCGAGAGTGCGGTCAGGCCGATGGCGAGCACGCCGCCGGCGGCGACGCGCGGCGCATACCTGCGCACATTGGAAGGGAGTGTCATGACGAGCGTCCTCTTGTCTGCCGCGATGGGCGGCCGCTCACGCGCGTCGAGATAGGATGCCACGTGTTCGCGAACGACTTCGCTGGCGGTGGTGCCCTCCTCCCGGCAGGCGGTCAGGAACGCCTGCTTGGTCTCATGGGGGATCCGGACTTCGAGGGTTTCGGACTTCTTGACCCGCTGGGTCTTCTGGTCGGGCTTCCCGTCTCTGGTCATGAATCTCATCCCTCGGCGCGTGCGGCCGTCCCTCACATGAGGACGGTCCGCGTCTCCAGCCCAGCGAATTGCCGCATGGGCGCGAGACAGGTTCCGTCCGGCCATGGCAGGATCATGACGCTTCCCTCCACAGGCTTCTCCAATTCCTGTCCGGACGCCAGCAAATCCGCGTCCGGACATGGCTTGCGGCTGGATTTTCAGCGAATACTGTCGTCCCCACGCGACCCAAGGAAGGCTCCCACCATGCGCATGGTCAACTTCGCCGATCTCGAATCCCTCGTCGGAACCGAGGTGGGGGTCTCGCCCTGGCACCAGATCACCCAGAGCCAGATCAACAAGTTCGCCGAGGCGACCGGCGATCACCAGTGGATCCATGTCGATGTCGAGCGCGCCACCCGGGAGATGGGCGCGCCCATCGCCCACGGCTATCTGACCCTGTCTCTCCTTCCCATGCTGGCCGCCCAGATCATGCGGGTTGAGAATGTCACGCGCGGCATCAATTTCGGCTGCAACAAAGTGCGCTTCACCAACATGGTGCCCGTAGGCTCCCGGGTCCGCCTGCGCCAGAAATGCCTGGCGGTCGAAAGCCGCGCCGGCGGCAAGCAGGTGGCGATGGAATCCACCATCGAGATCGATGGCAAGGACCGGCCGGCCTGCGTCGCCGAGTCGATCGGCATCATTTACGGCGAATAGTCCTGGCCGGCGCGACGGCGCGCTGACTCCCTCATTCTGAAACACTGTCAGGCAAAACCTGTGTACGGACCTGGCGCAATGCCTTCCGCCCACATGGTTTTCTGGTCCGCCGCTTGGGACGAATCGCCGCTTACCTCACAAAAGCGCAGCCCAAGCAGATTACATGTCGAGTATGGCGCGCAACACTTCCAGCAGAACCGGACGTACAACAGAGGGATCGGGAGGACCTGTCGGGTCCAGGCCGGTAGCGTCTGCGCCGCCTCGCGCCCGTCGCGACGCAGATGCCGTCATCGAACAGCTAGGCAGGGCCCGGAGCGATCCTTACGCCTGGCTTAAGGATGACAATTGGCGCGAAGTTATGCGCGACACGTCCCGCCTGCGCGCCGATATCCGCAGCCATCTCGAGGCCGAGAACGCCTACACGAACGCCGCACTCGAAGCGCCGACCGCCGCGCTGCAGAACGAACTGTTCGAGGAGATGCGCGCGCGCATCAATGAGAATGACAGCTCGGTCCCAGCCCTTGATGTCCCCTGGGCCTACTACCGCCGCTTCCGCGAAGGTGGCGAGTATCCGGTCTTCGCCCGCCGCGCCGCCGAGCACGCGTTCGCGGACAAACCCGAGCTTGAACAGATCCTGATCGACGGCGACGCCATGGCGGCGGGCTGCGACTATTTCGACATCCGCAAGGTCGCCCACTCGCCGGACCATCGCCTGATCGCCTTCGCGGTCGATGACAAGGGATCGGAATTCTACACACTTCACATTCGCGACTGCATAACCGGCACCGAGGTCGACACCATCCGCGACACCTACGGCGACTTTGTCTGGGGCGAGGATTCGAAATCTGTTTTCTGGGTCGCGCGCGACGAGAATGTACGTCCCGTCGCCGTCTTCTGCCGCCGCATCGAGAGCAGCGCCGACGAGCTGGTCTATCGCGAACAGGACCCGGGCTTCTTCGTCGGCGTCCAGAAGAGCGAGTCCCGCCGCTTCATCTTCGTGGTCGCCAACGACCACACCACGACCGAGTGGCGCTACATGCGCGCCGACAGCGACAGCCACGCGCTCACGCTCATCGCCGAGCGCGAACCCGGCGTCGACTATTCCGTTGTCGACTTCGACGACCGCTTCTGGATCCGCACCAATCGCCACGGTGCCGTCGATTTCGCCCTGGTGTCTGCACCGCACGATCACCCCGACGAAGACAACTGGCGCGTAGAGATTCCGCACCGCCCCGGAATCCTGCTGCTCGATATCGAGCCCTTCGCCGGCTTCATCGCTCGCATGGAGCGCGAGAACGGCCTGCCCCGCATCATCGTGCGCGAACGCAAGACGAGGGCCGAACACCCGATCGACTTCGCCGAGGCCGCCTATTCGCTTGGCATGTCCAGCGGCTATCAGTGGGACTCGCCCTGGCTGCGCTTCGAGTACTCCTCGCCCAGCACCCCGGCGCAGGTCTTCGACTACAACATGCACTCGCGCCAACGTATTCTCCGCAAGACGCAGGTCGTGCCATCGGGTCACAAGCCGGGCGACTACATCGTCGAGCGCATCGACGCACCCGGCGACGACGGCGCGCTCGTGCCCGTCACACTGCTGCGCCATCGCACGACGGCGATCGACGGCACGGCCCCCGTCCTGCTCTACGGCTACGGCTCCTACGGCATCACCCTGCCCGCCGACTTCCGCACAGGTCGCCTCAGCCTCGTCGATCGCGGCTTCATCTACGCCACCGCCGACGTGCGCGGATCGATGGCAAAAGGATATCAGTGGTATCTCGACGGCAAGCTCGAGAAGAAGCCCAACACCTTCACCGACTTCGTCGCCGCCGGTCGTCACCTTGTCAGCCTCGGCTACACCTCGCGCGGTCGCATCGTCGCCATGGGTGGCTCGGCGGGCGGCCTGCTGATGGGCGTTGCCGTCAATCTCGACCCGACGCTCTTCGGCGGCATCATCGCCGCGGTACCGTTTGTCGATGTCCTCAACACCATGTCGGACGAGACGCTGCCCCTTACCCCTCCCGAATGGCCCGAATGGGGCAACCCGCTGATTGACGCCGACGCCTACGACCGCATCGAGGCGTACTCTCCCTATGACCAGGTCTCCTCGCGGGCCTATCCGCCGATGTTGATCACGGGCGGACTGACTGACCCGCGCGTCACCTATTGGGAACCAGCGAAATGGGCCGCCGCCCTGCGCCACGAGGCGCCCGATGGCGGACCGTACTTCTTGAGGATCAACATGGACGCCGGCCATGGCGGGGTGTCGGGGCGCTTCGCCAGCCTCAAGGAAACCGCGCTGGAATTTGCGTTCGCGCTTGGCTGCGTCGGCCGTGCGAACTTTTATGGATCGAATGGCACCAAGCGCGGCTGACCTTGCAGTCGTCCCCGCCGGCAGTCCAACGCGCCATGAGTGGCCTGGACGCCTCGCCACAATCGCTTGCCCTTCTGCCCCACCATGGGTAGGTCATGTCAGTTGGGGAATTTACGCGACATGGATGCACCAGACGAGCGACCTGCAACGGAAGGCGCAAAGCCCGTCTCGCGCGCCAAGCCGCGCGTCGACAAGGAAGCCCGCAGGGCAAGCTATCTAAGGGCTGCTGCACGCGCTTTTCTCAACCGCGGTGCGCCCGCCTCCATGCAGGACGTGGCTGACGCGGCGGGTGCCCCCAAGCCAGTCTTCTATCGCGTTTTCCCCTCGCGGGCCGAACTCATCGAAGCATTGTTCGCACACGTCCACGACACGATCGTGAAGACGCAGCACGGCAAATGGGATGGCTATGGATGGGCGCTGCGCGTGCTCTATCTTGAAGCGAAGAGGGATCCGGAAATCTTCATCGTCGTACTGAAGACATTCCGCGGCGATCCAGCGCTTGCCTCGTTGCGCGAAAGACTGCTCGATCTGGTCTACAAGCAGGCCACGAAGTTCTTCACGCCGTCCGACGGCGCTCCAACCGGACCACCCGACCGTACCGCGCGCGCCTCTGCAAGTGGCCGAATGAACTATTTTGTCGCATGCGCGTTCGCGCGAGGGTTTTGGCTAACACCACCCCGGCTGCAAAGACGCCGCCGCCCCGTGATGGGGAGCAGCGGCGTCGAGTGGGCCAAGTCCAGACCAAATCAAACTGGCGGTGGTGATCATACACCATCGCCCCTTTTTTTGGAAGGGCGTCTTCCTGCTCGGCGGTCAGCCCTTCAGCCCAGCTTCCATCTTCGGTGTAGACCATCACGCCCTCCCATCCGCTCGCGCCCGCACACAGGCGAAGTCGATCAGCCGCCCATGTTCGATCCTGCACCATTCACGCGACCATGAGCGCACGCCGGGCTTGATCTCAAGCGAGCTGGCGATGTGTCGCCAGCCGCCGCGCCACTGGAACGTAACCTGCCAGGCGCGCAACTCAAGGATCATCCATTGCAAGTGAGGCCGGGGCCTTAGCGCCCCGGCTCAACCTTTCGGAGACATGATGGCTCGAAATAAAGACGACGCCCGTCGTTCAACACAAAGGAAGGCGATGCTTGGGTCCACAAGGCCCAATATATAGTAAAGTACTGTTACAGAGTTACAGCACTAGGTAAGCCCACGAATTCAAAAGGAAAAACCTGTAACCCCGAGCGCCGTTATACGCCGTTACGCCGTTACACCCCTGAATTCGCACCTTTCCCCATATCGAACCCTCAACGCGCGCGAGCCGTTGACCAACAGGCCGGACCCGGCCATCCATGGCGGATGGGAGGGCGATCATGGGCAAGGCAGTCACCGGGTTCTTCGTGCTGGTCACAGCCATCGCCATGCCGGTCATGTGTTCGCAGGGCGTCAGGGAAAGCCGCGAGGCGCGCGACAGCTGCGTGGAGCGCGGCGTCGATTACTTCCGGTCGATGGGTGTCAGCGCCCTGGATGGCGGCCGCAAGCCGCGCGACGTGGCTGAGGATCGATGCTCGCGGAGCCTGGCGGCGTTCGGCTCACCCGGCTAGCACTACGCGCACGCGCCTGCGCAATGCTCCGCAAAATGGTTTTCGCTGGGCTGGGGCTGCTCGCAGCCTGCTCGGCGTCCGCGCAGCCGGGTTCGTCGGCACCAGCTGGCGCCTCAGCGGACGTGAAGTTCCAGCATCAGGGCCGCGAACGCCGGTATCTCATCAGCGACTTCTCCGGTGGCAAGCCGGCACCGGTGGTGTTCGTTCTCCACGGTGGCGGCGGGCATCCCGAGAATGCGCAGAAAATGTCGCAGTTCGATATCATTGCGGCGCGGGAAAAGTTTGTTGTCATCTATCCGGGTGGAACCGGTGCCATGCCGGGTGGACGCCTGCTCACATGGAACGCCGGCCATTGCTGCGCCTACGCTCTCGACAACAAGATCGATGACGTCGGGTTCATCCGCACGATTATCGACCAGCTGGTGTCTTCGGGCCGCGCCGATCCCAAACGCATCTATGTCACCGGCATGTCCAACGGCGCGATGATGACCCACGTACTCGCCCGCGAACTGTCGGGCCGGATCGCGGCCATTGCGCCAATCGTAGGCGCCACTTTCGGCGATGAACCCGCACCAAGGGGGCCGGTGGCCGCAATCATCTTTGTTGGCCAGGACGATCAGACGGTTCCCGCCACGGGTGGTCCGCTGGGCGGGGCGACACGACGTGGCGGACGCTCGGCCGAAGACCGCAACGTCGCACCCGATCTCGACCAGGCATTCTACTGGGCGAAGGCCAACGGATGCGCCGCGCCGGTCGAATCACGCGATTCAGAGGGCAAGGCCGTGGACCTCCGCTGGGAGAAATGCACCTCCGGCAGGCCGGTTCACTTCTACAGGGTTGCAAACAGCGGGCATGCGTGGCCTGGCGGCAAGGCTGGCCGCGCCGAGGCCAACCAGCCGACGCCGGCGGTCAACGCAAGCGAGATGATGTGGCGGTTTTTCACCGCCAACCCTGAGCCCTGAGGCGCTCCGCCGCGCTCGAACATGAACAGCGATGCGGCCACCTTTCCGCCACACGGCTGGTTTTGGAATTGAGGTCTCGCGCGTACTGGTCGGGATTCCGTCACGAACCGCAGGTGCGGGGTTTTCTCTGGCCGCGCGTCAGGCTAGGCAGGCTATGGCCGGGAGTGGGCGTCCGGTCGCCCCGCGACGTTCCGAGTGTAGTGTTCCGGTAGTTCAGGAGTAGACGGCTTTCATGACTTTCAAGGTCCGCCTGCTGCTCGGAGCTGCAGCTCCGCTCGTTTTCGCGCTTCCCGCCGTCGCCCAGGTGACGATCTCGACCGCCACCAGCACACCGGTCCAGACCGCAACCGCTAACAGCGGCGCCCCCTCCGACATCACCATCAGCTCGCCATCGGGAAGCATCACGCCCACCACTGCAAACACGACCGCGGTCACGGTCAACAGCAGCAACGACATCGTCAATAGCGGTACAATCACCTTCAACAATCTGAACGACACGGTCGGCGTACGCCTGCTCCCCGGTTTTACGGGCAGCTATGGCGGCAGCGGTTCGATAAACCTCGTCGAGGACTATACACGCGTCGACACCAACGCTGACACCGACACCGAACTCGATGGCCCGCTGGCCCAGGGAACCAACCGTTACGGCATTCTTCTCAATCCGGGCGGCACATTCACCGGCGACATCCGCATCGATGCGACCAACAATGTCGCAACGCCGGTTGGCGGAGCGATCACCGTCGAAGGCAACAACTCCGCCGGCGTCTCGCTGCAATCCAACCTTACGGGAAGCTACATCCAGAACGGCGTCGTTTCCGTCACAGGCACGAACACGATCGGCGTGGACATCCGCGGCGACGTGACCGGCAACATCCAGATCGGCAGCGAAGCAGTTACCACAGGCACGGCTGGCGTAGTGGGCACCACGGTCGGCGGCGGCGTCTCCGCCCGCGGCGAAGGCGCCGTCGGCGTGCGGGTTCTGGGCGATGTGGCCGGCGAGTTCATGATCGATGGCTCGATCTCATCAACTGGATTCGCACAGGGCGAGACCAACAACTACGAAGACCCCGATGACGCTGACACAAACAATGAAGGCCCCGATGAGCCTGTTGCGCTCGACCCCGACGATCTGCTGATCGGCGGATCGGCCGTCGAGATCCGCGGCGATCTGCTTCGCGGCTTTCTCATCAATGGCGCAGCGATCGGCGTGCCCGACACCACCCCTGACACCAAGGATGCGATCCAGAACTTCGACGAGAACCGCGCGCGCGGCGCGATCAGTACGCTTGGCTCGGCGCCAGCGGTCACCATACGCTCACTCGACGGTGCCGCGGGCGACGCAATCGTGGTCGGGCGTGTCCGGGAAACGGTCATCGACAATCTCGACGACGACAATGACGACAATCTCTCCGAGGTCATCGCGACGTTCAACTATGACTACGGCTTTATCAATCGCGGCGCGATCGAATCCAGCGGCGTGAACGTGGGCTTCAATTCGACCGGCCTTCTGATCGCCGGCTCGGCAGACGGCATGCACACGACGACAATCGAGGGCGGGATCTTCAACGGCGGGGGTATCGCAGCCACGTCCTTCGAGGCGAACGCCAATGCGGTCGTGATCGGCTCGGGTGCCACGACGCCGCGGTTCGTCAACAATGGCTCGATCACCGCCACGGCCAATACCCAGACGACGCACGACGCCTATGGCGTGCGGATCGAGGCCGGTGCCGATATCGGCGCCGTGACAAACAACGGCGTGATACTGGCCAGCGTCGACAGTTTCTCGGGCGACGCCATCGCCTTCCAGGATCTTTCCGGCTCGGTCGACACCTTCCTCAACAACTCACGCGTTACCGCTGGCTTCTTCGACGACAACATCACCGACAACATCACCGGCGGCACAGGTCGCACGATCGCGCTCGACCTGTCGCACAGCGCCGGCAACGTGTTGATCACCCAGACCGATGCGATCGACAACGCGCGGATCGTGGGCGATGTGCTGACCGGCATCGGCTCTGACCGCTTTGACCTTCTGTCGGGGCAGGTATTCGGCGACGTCAATTTTGGCGCGGGCACCGGCTCCGACACGCTAAACGTCTCCAGCGCCTCGCTGAGCGGCGACGCGATCTTCGGCGGCGCAGGCGCCAACGTCTTGTTCAGCGGCGGCCTGATGTCCGGCAATATCGCGCTCGGCAGCACATCCGGCGCGTTGTCGTTCATCAACAGCTCGAACTTCTTGGGCGACATCACGCGCACGGGCGGCGGAGCGATGTCGCTTACGGTCGACAACTCGATCCTCAACAATCTTGCCACGGGCACGCTGAACCTCTCGTCGATGTCGCTGGCCAACAATGCGCGCATCGGCATCGCGATCGACAATGCCCGCATTGCAGGCAACACCCCCAACTTCAACATAACCGGAACGGCCAACATCGGTGCGAACACGCGGTTCAATCCGCTCTTCGACCAGTTCACCAACCAGACCTTCACCCTGCGCATTCTCAACGCTGGGACGATCAATCTGGGCGGCCCGCTCTCGGGCATGATCAATGCCACCGGGCCGTTCCTCTACAACGCAGAGCTTGTCCAGCCGAATCCAAACGCCATCGACCTTGTTCTCGAAGTGAAGGATGCCACCGAGCTGGGCCTGAATGCCCGGCAGGCTGGCGCTTACGGCGCAGTGCTCAGCCTGATGGAGGAGTCCGACAGCGTGGCCTCCGCCCTCACCACGCCCACGACGGCTGCCGAGTTCCAGCGCGGGTTCTCCGACCTGCTCCCCGCCAACGACGCGTCCGTGCTTCGCGTCCTCGCCACCAACGCTTCCGCTGCGTTCGGCGCCACCGCCAACCGCCTCGACATGATCTCGAACAAGCCCGATGCTCCCGGCGGCGCATGGGTGGAGGAATTTGGCGTCTACCATACGGCCGACGCCAGTGCGGACTCCGTCGGACTCTCGGGAGGTGGCTTCGGGGTCGCTGGCGGTATCGATCTGATCTCCACCGGTACCGCGCTCATCGGCACATTCGTCTCCCTCGAGTCCATCGAGATGGAGGAGGAAGACCGTAGCGCTGCCCCGCTCAACGTCTCGCAGACGTCGATCGGCGCCTATGCAGGCTGGGTCAACGGCAACCTGGCGGTCAACGGCGCTGCCTCTTACGGGTTCATCGATTTCTCGTCCGACCGTGAAGTCGCAGTCGGCTCGCTGGCCGAGCGGCTGCGCGGCGAGTGGACAGGATCCAGCTATTCAGGCTCGGCCCGCGCTACCTATACCGTACCGCTCGGCTGGCTCGATGTGAAACCCTTCATCGGCGCCGACTACACCGGCTTCCAGCAAGACGGTTATCAGGAGACCGCGTCCTCGCTCGCGGACCTCGAAATCATCGCGGGCGACAGCGACGCTTCGCTCGCCACGGCCTCTTACGGCCTCCAGCTCATCGGCAATCTCGGCGGGGATGACGCCTACACCATCCGCCCGGAACTCTCCGCCGGATACCGCAGCATCCTCAACTGGGATGCAGCACCTGCGACGCTCGCTTTCGCTGGCGGCCCCACGGGCTCAAACTTCACGCTCAACCCCGGAGTAGAGCCGGAAGATGCGATCGTCGCCGGTCTCGGCATCAACATCGACAGCCAGTTCCTCAACGTCAAACTGGGTTACGACACCGAGATTTCGGACACCGCGACGACGCACTATGGTTCAGTAACCCTGCGCCTCGCGTTCTGGTAGGCGCCCGAGGCGACGGGCAGGAGGCGACGGGCAGGAAAGGTTCGCGAGATGACCAAACTCACGCGCCGCACTCCGCACGCCCGTGTGATCGCAGGCACGGTGGTACACCTGCTAACAACTGCGTGCGCAGGCGGCCCGCCGCCCGATCTCGGTCCGGTTGCACCGCGCGGCGCAACACCGGTCGGATTTTCCAGCGGCATCCGCACTGAGACGCGCGACTTTGACTTCAACAAGGAGGGCGCGCCCAGGGCTGTGCGCGCCATCGCTGACCGTACGATCGACATGCTGGCGCTGTCCGGCGGCGGCGCTGGCGGCGCGTATGGCGCGGGCGTTCTGGTCGGCCTCACCAACGCTGGTACGCGCCCCCGCTTCGAAATCGTCACCGGTGTCTCGACCGGTGCGCTGATCGCCCCTTTCGCCTTTCTCGGCTCCGACTGGGATGGCAAGCTGACGGAGGCCTATGGCGGCGAGGCCACCGACAAGCTGATGCAGGCGCGCGGCCTCGGCGTACTGTTCGATGTCGGTGTGTTCGACGGCAAGCCGCTGCGTGACCTCGTGGAGCGTTTCGTTACCGAGGAACTCATCTTCGCCGTCGCGCGCGAAGCCGGCAATGGCCGCATGCTGCTGGTCGCAACCACAAACCTTGATCGCGAGGAAACCGTGCTCTGGGACATGGGTGCCATCGCCCAGCGCGGCGGCCCTCAGGCCCGCGACCTGTTCCGCCAGGTGCTCGTCGCATCTGCGAGCGTGCCCGGCGTCTTCCCGCCCGTGATGATCGCGGTCGAGAAGGACGGCGAGAAGTTCAAGGAGATGCACGTCGACGGCGGCGCCTCGACGCCCTTCTTCATCGCGCCGGAATCCCTGATTCACCTCGATGAGGCCTCCGCCAGCCTGCGCGGCGCCAATGTCTATGTGATCATCAACGGGCAGGTGGCGTCCGCGCCGCGCTCCACGTCGAACAACACGCTCGACATCGCCGCGCGCAGCTTCACCTCCGTCCTCAACCAGATGACGCGCACCGCCATCCTGCAGACCGACGACTTCGCCAAGCGAAACAGCCTGGGATACCGCTTCAGCGGCATCCCCTCCGATGTCGAATTCGGTGGCTCGCTCGCCTTCGACAAGGTGAACATGAGCGCAACCTTCAACTACGGCATGCGCTGCGCAACACGCGGCCAGGTCTGGCTAACCGAGGAACTCGCCGCCGCCCGCATGCGCGAAGACGCCGACCTGAAACCCTTCACCGAAGCGGACTGTCCGCTGGTCCCGCGCAGGCCGTCCTAGGCAATCCCCACAGAGTCATTCTCGGACCGCGCTTCGCTTCTCCGAGCGCGACGACATCCTACTCCCTTGCCCTCAACGGCGCTCCGTCCGATATCTCCCCCAGCAGCGGAGACCCCATCATGGCCGACCCGACCGAACTTGGCCGAATCGCGCTAAAGCGCGCCGACCTGTTCCGACAGCAATGCTACGTAAACGGAAGATGGGTCGGCGAGCCGACACATGACGTTCGCAATCCCGCAACGCGCGGCGTGATTGGCCGTATCCCCAATCTCGGCAAGTCGGACACTGAAGCAGCCGTCGCCGCGGCAGCTGCCGCCCTCCCGAGATGGAAAGGCGAGACCGCCGCCGCCCGCGCGAAGATCATGCGCAAATGGAACGACCTGATGCTCGCGCACCAGGAAGATCTGGCGCGCCTGATGACGGCCGAGCAAGGCAAACCCCTCGCCGAGGCTCGCGGCGAAATTGCCTATGCCGGCGCCTTTCTCGAATGGTATGGCGAGGAAGCCAAGCGCGTTTATGGCGACCTCATCCCCGCGCCAGCCGCCGACCGTCGCATCATGGTGCTGAAACAGCCCGTCGGCGTGGTCGGCGCCATTACGCCCTGGAATTTTCCCGCCGCGATGATCACCCGGAAGGTCGCCCCGGGCATCGCTGCGGGTTGCACCGTCGTGCTCAAGCCGTCCGAGCTGACACCCTATTCCGCCCTTGCCCTCGCCGTGCTGGCAGAGGAGGCTGGCCTCCCGCCGGGCGTACTCAATATCGTCACGGGCGATGCCGAAACGATTGGCCGCGTCCTCACGGAAGACACCCGCGTCGCCAAGTTCACATTCACGGGCTCGACGCCCGTCGGCAAGAAACTCGCCGCGCAATGCGCGGGTACGGTAAAACGCGTTTCGCTCGAACTCGGTGGCAACGCGCCCCTCCTCGTCTTCGAGGACGCCGATCTCGAAGCCGCGGCCAGCGGCGCGATCATCTCGAAATTCCGCAACACGGGGCAGACTTGCGTCTGCGCCAACCGCATCTATGTGCAGGACGGCGTCTACGACACCTTCGCCAAGCTTCTTGCGGAAAAAGCGGCCGCCCTCGTCGTGGGTGACGGCCTCGCCGGCATCACCACTCAGGGCCCACTCATCAACGAAAGGGCGCTGCAGAAAGTCGAAGCCCATGTCGCAGACGCCCTCGGCCACGGTGCCAAAATCCTCACCGGCGCCGCGCGCGACAGCCATGGCGGCACATTCTACCAACCTACCGTTCTGCGCGACGTGGCGCCAGACGCGCTCCTCACGCGCGAAGAAACCTTTGGCCCGGTCGCCGGCCTCGTGCGCTTCAAGTCGGAGGCGGACGCCATCCGCCTGGCCAACGACAGCCGCGCCGGCCTCGCCGCCTATGCCTTCACGCGAGACCTCGCCCGCTCATGGCGCGTCAGCGAGGGCCTCGAATACGGCATGGTCGGCATGAACACTGGCCTCATCTCCACCGAGGTCTCGCCCTTCGGCGGCGTGAAGGAGAGCGGCATCGGAAGAGAAGGCTCGAAATACGGCATCGACGAGTATCTAGATCTGAAGGCGGTATTCGTTCAGCTGTAGCTGTCGCGGGCAAGCCCGCCCTCGTCGTTCGACGGACGGCGGCTTCTCCGCCTGCTCACCATGCGGGCTACTCTACCGTTGCCCGCGTAGCCGTCATGCTGAGCAGCGAGCGAAGGGAGCGCCCGTCCAGCCCCGAGGGCGGGGCATAGGAACCGAGCAACCTAAAAGTCCCCACGCCACGTAAACTCTTCCTCCGCATACGCGAAATAGTCCGCCAGTATTCCCTCACGATCATCGAGAAACAGCTGGGTCGCTACACCTTCCACCAGACGCGGGAGGGCATACCGCAACCCGGATAGCGCCGCCGCCGACAACCCCAGCGACGCGAGCGCCGCGTAGTTGAACATGAACAGCCCGTGCAGCCGGACAGCGGCGGCCTCTGTCTTCGGCGTCAGCTGGAAGCCCGGCCCAAGATAGGGATGTGCATCGATTGTCGGATTGCGCTTCCCGGGCCTCATCCGCTCGCCCCACAGCGCAATCTCCCCGACAAGCGCGGACAGCTCCGTACGCAAACCGAGATCCGTCACCGTGCCCGTGGACACAATGAGAAAGTCGAACCGCACATCTCCCTTCGGCGACGTCACGACAACCTCGTCGCCATCCATCCGCACAGCCGTCCATGGCGCGCCCAGATGCAGGCGAAAGCCCGGATATGCCGACGCACGTTGATACGTATCCATTGTCGGCGGCTGGTTCAACTTCAGGAAATGATCCAGCGCCGCATACTTCTCTTCGTCGTCCAGCAGCGCATAGCGCTTCGTCAGCCCCGACCGCTCCATGTGCCGGATCGGATTCACGCGCTGCAGTTCCTCGCGTCGCGCGAAGACATGCACCTCGGCTACACCCGCCACCAAAGCATGCTGCGCATTGTCGAACGCTGATGCGCCCGATCCCAAAATGCCGATCCGCTTCCCCGCCAACGGCACAAAGTCGATCACATTGCTGGAATGCGCATACCGATCCACCGGCAAAGCCTCGCGGACAAACGCCGGCACATGCCACTGGCCGCCGCCCTGAATGCCCGTCGCCAGCACCACCTTGCGCGCGAGAACAGCCTCGCCTCCCGCAACGTCAAGCCGGAACAGCCCCTGCTCGACCGGCGCGATCGCCTCCACCCGCGCGTCATTGCGCACCGGCAGCGCAAGCACATCGCGCAACCAGCGCAGATAGCCCATCCACTCCGCACGCGAAATGCGCTCCAGCGTCTCCCATGCCTCCGCGCCGTGTTGCGCCTCGAACCATGCGCGATAGGTGAGCGACGGCACGCCGGTCTCAACGCCAGTCAGATGCTTCGGCGTGCGCAGCGTCACCATCCGCGCATATGTTATCCACGGCCCCTCGCGCCCAGCCGCGTTCTCATCCAGCACCAGCGTGTTATGCACGCCCTCGCGACGCAGCGCAAAACACGCGCCCAGCCCGCTCTGCCCGCCGCCGATGATCGCCACATCGTAGACATGCTCGCCCGCGGCTCCCCGCCGCGGCTTCACCCACGACGACGCCGGGTCAGCCAGCAATTCAAGGTCGTGCTCGACCTCCAGCTCAAGCCTGCACAACCCATCCAGCCGCACCAGAACATCCGCCAGCCGCAACCGCGCAAGGTCATGAATCTGCCGGATCGCCTCGGCCTCTTCGGTAGCCGCATCGCTCTCCAGCCGCCGCCGCATCGCTGCAACGATCTCGTCCTTCGTATGTAGCCGCACGCAGATCACGAACGGAAAGCCGAACGTCTCGCGATAGGCAGCGTTCAGCGCGCTCCACTCTGCGATTTCATCCTCGGCCAGGCGATCCAGCCCGAGACTGCTCTGTTCCGCCATCGAGCTCGCTGTCAGCTCCCGCGCGCGCAGCTTTTCGCCCGCCAGCTCCGGATGCGCGCGGATAAGTTCGAGCTTCAACTCCTGCGTGGCCCGGTCTGCCACCCGACGCAACGCCGCCAGCAGGTCTGACTCGAAAAGGAAAGGCCGCGTACCTTCGGCAGCCTCTGCTACCCACGCCGAATGCTCATACAACGACCCGAGCACCGCCAGAAACTCCTCGCGCGAAAGCCCGTTGAGCCGGTTGATGGCGGCAGCTGTCACGCCGTGTTTCCAATGATCGAAACGTGCGCTGATACCACGCGCCACCCCTGATCCGGAATCCTTGCCCACGTCTGACTCTGCCTTCCCGTCTTGTCAGAACCATGGCGTCGGAACTCGGCGTTTGCGACAGCAAAGCTGTCGCCAAATGTCGTTATCTCCACACGCAGCAGATCGCGCTGTGGCGAACCGCGCCGGGCAGTACGGAAGGCATCAATCGCCTCGATCCCATAGAGATTTTCGCCTACGCCAAGCCGCACGGTATTTGGCGAGTTCCAGAACAGTTCGCCCATGGCGTCGAGATCGTCAGTCATGAGAGCGGTCTCGTAAGCATCGAACTTCGCGGTGACTTCCGCCACCACTTCCGGGTCATTGAGCTTCATGCCGTCAGCTCCGTGGGAATGCGCGCCTTGACGACGCCGTCCTTCTCCAGCCGCCGCGCCGCGCGCAGCAGCCGCGCCTCCGTCCAGGGCGCGCCGATCAGCTGCACGCCAAGCGGCAGCCTGCCCGGCGCGGTCAGTGGCACAGTCACCACTGGCAAGCCGATGAAGCTGATCGGCTGAGTGTAAAGCCCCGCATTGGCCCGCACCGAAAGCTCGCCGCGCGCCATGCAGATCGTCTTCTGCCCGATCGGCTGCGCCGCAAACGGCGTCGCCGGCGCGAGCAGCACATCGTAGTCGCAAAACACCTCCGCGACCGCATCGCGGAACCAGCGCCTGAACCGCTGCGCACGCATCACCAGCCCCGATGGCATCATCGCCCCGGCAATCAACCGATCGCGCACCGCATGATCGTAGTGCTGCGGATGTTTCTTCAGATCATCGAGATGCAGCGAACCACCCTCCGCCGCGCTCAGCACGAACGCCGCCGAGCGTGCGCGCTCCACTTCCGGCAAAGTCACCGTCGCGGTCTTGCCAAACGCATCCGCCACGGCACCGAGCGCATCCGGCACCTCCGCCGAAGCAGACCCGTGGAAGAAGCCACTCAGCTCCGCCACCCGCAACTTCCGGTCCGGCGCGTTTATCCCCGGCAGCGCCGGCTCCAGATCGCGGTCCGCCTGCCCTTGGTCGCGCGCGTCTCGCCCCTGCAGCGCATCGTAAAGGGCTGCAAGATCAGCCGCGCTCCGCGCAAACCCGCCGACATGGTCCAGGCTATGGACGAACGGAAACGCGCCGCGCCGCGAGATGCGGCCGAATGTCGGCTTCAGCCCGAACACGCCGCAGAACGCCGCCGGCACCCGCACCGATCCATTGGTGTCCGATCCGATCGCCGCCGCACACAGGCCAGCCGCCACCGCCGCCGCCGATCCACCTGATGATCCGCCCGCAATACGGCTCACATCGTGAGGATTGCATGTCGGCCCCGTGTGTTCGTTCTCGGTCGTGAAGCCGTATGCGAATTCATCCATGTTCTGCGAGCCGAGAAGCGTCCCTCCTGCGCGCCGGAGCGAACTGACCGCGGCGGCGTCTTCCTCTGCTGGGGCAGCATGCGCCCGCAACCTGGCACCAGCCGTGGTCGTCTGGCCGGCGACATCGAAAAGATCCTTCGCGCCAAACGTAACGCCCGGCAGCGGCCCCGGATCATCCCCGCGCCGTATCGCACGATCCGTCTTTCGCGCCGCCTTCAGCGCGCCCTCCACGTCGATCCGCGTGAAGCAGTTGTATCGGTTGTCCAGCCGCTCGATGCGCGCCAGCGCCGCGATCGCGATCTCTCCGGCCGTGAGCCGACCCGACCGCACGGCCGCCGCGATCTGCGTCACACCGTGATCGGGCAACTCGGTCACGGCCGAAACTCCGGAAGCGGTTCATATTCAGGCGGCAGGTCGAATTCCGCGAACATCCGCGCATGCGTGAACAGCACGTCCAGCTGCGCCGCCACCAACGCCGCCCCGCCGCGCGGCAGGTTTATCTCCAGCAGTTTCGCGGTCTGCGCTGCATAGGTTTCCAGGTTTGCTGGCGTCATGACCGGGCCTCGCACGGCCCGCAAACACAACGCAATCAGGGCCGGTAGGGATGATGCGCGAGCCAGAGGCGGGCGATGTCAATGCGCCGCGCCACCCACACGCCCTGCCTGTTGGCGATGTGCTCAAGAAAGCGGCGCAGCCCCAGGATACGGCCCGGTTTCGCGACGATCCTGCAATGCAGCCCCACCGACATCATCTTCGGGCTCTTCTCGCCCTCTGCATGCAGCGCTTCGAACGCATCGATCATATAGCTGGCGAACTGCTCCCCCGTCGTGAACCCGTTCAGCGCCACGAACTTCATGTCGTTGGCGTCCAGCGTGTACGGTACGATCAGCTGCGGCTCGCCCCGCCGCAGCAGCGCATGTTGCGCGTCGTAATAGGGAAGGTCGTCGGCATAGCTGTCCGCGTCGTACACAAACCCGCCCTCCTCCGCCACCAGCCGCGCCGTGTTCGGACTGGTACGCCCTTGATACCAGCCCAGCGGCCGTCCTCCGGTCAGCCGCTGGTGAGTTTCGATCGCCAGCTGGATATGCTCCTGCTCGATCTCTTCGGCCACATTCTGATAGTCTATCCACTTGTAGCCATGGCTTGCCACCTCCCAGCCCGAGGCCAGCATCGCCTCCACCGCCGCCGGATTCCGCTCCATCGCGCTCGCGACGCCAAACACCGTCACCGGCATCGCGAACTCATCGAATAACCGTCTCAACCGCCAGAACCCCGCCCGCGTGCCGTACTCATACAGCGACTCCATCGCCATCGCCCGCGCGCCCAGATGGCTCTGTGCGCCGACCATCTCGGACAGGAACGCCTCCGATCCCTTGTCTCCGTGCAGTATCGAGTTCTCGCCGCCCTCTTCGTAGTTCACGACAAACTGCACAGCGACCCGCGCGCCACCGGGCCAGTTCGCATGCGGCGGCGTTGCGCCATACCCGACAAGATCGCGCGGATAGTTCACGCCGCAGTCCCGTCATAGACAGCCAGCGCCGCATCCACCCCGGAACCCGCAGCGCGATATCCCTCCCGCCGCAACGCCGTCTCCAGCGCCATCAGCGTATGCGTCACATGATGCTTCCGCGCATTCCCCGCCATCGTCCCGATCCGCCAGATCTTCCCCGCCAGTTGCCCAAACGACGTCCCGATCTCGATCTCGAACGTCTCACGCATCTGCATCCGCAGGTGCTCGCCATTCACGCCTTGAGGAATGAACACACCCGTCGCGTTGAACATCCTGTGCTCACGATCGCCATAGACGTCGAGCCCCATCGCCTCCACGCCCGCTGCCATCGCCGCGCCAGCCAGCCGATGACGCTCGATCCGCTTCGGCAGCCCCTCGCCCAGCACGATCCGCGCACACTCCCGCGCCGCATACAGCATGCTTGCCGCTTCGGTGTGATGGTTCAGCCGCCGCTCGCTCCAGTAATCCATCACCATGGCGAGGTCAAAATAGTTCGACCCGATCACCTTCCCCGCGCCCGGCCTGTCAGCCGCGCTCGCAATCCCCTTCTCGACATGCCGGCGCGCGAAGATGTGCTCCGCCGCGCGATCCGACACCGTGATCGGCGCAATCCCCGGGGGGCCGCCGAGACATTTCTGCAGCCCCGCCGTGACAATGTCCGCGCCCCAAACATCCACCGGCACATCCATTCCGCCCAGCGTCGCCGTCGCATCGACATACGACAGCGCGTCAACCTCGCGCGCCACCGCGCCCAGTCCCTCGAGCGGCTGCGCCATCGTCGTCGACGTGTCGCCATGCACGCACGCAATCAGCCTCGGGCGAACCAGCCGCGCCGTCTCGCCAATCCGCCCCATCGGAACGATCTCGCCCCACGGCGCCTCGACCACCTCAACGTTCGCGCCGCACCGCTGCCCGATCTCCTGGAGCAACAGCCCGAAGCGCCCCGACGATACCACCAGCACCGTCTCCCCCGGCGCCAGTACGCTCACCATTGCCGCTTCGATCGCTGCGCGCGATGTCCCGTCCACCATGAACGTCCACTTGTTGGCCGTCTGTAAGACGCCGCGATACAGCGCCATCACCTGGTTCATCGTGGTCGTGAACTCAGGGTCGAATTGCCCCAGCACAGCCGCCGACATCGCCCGCAACACGCGCGGATGCACGTTCGACGGCCCCGGTCCCATCAACAGGCGCCGGTCCGGCGGATCGATCTCGCCAAAAAAATCAGCCGGCAGCTCACTCATCCCCAGCCTCCCCCGCACTGAAGTCCTGGGCATAGAGCTCGACAAACGCCAGCAACACATCCAGCGCCGCCTCGCAATCGGCAGGCACAACCGCCTCCGCCGGATTGTGGCTCACCCCGCCCTCACAGCGAATGAACAGCATCGCCGAAGGCGCCAGCCGCGCGAGCATCATTGCATCGTGCCCCGCCCCGCTCAACAGTTCCGGCGCCGCCTGCCCGCATTGCACCGCAGCCTCGCTCAGCAGCCCGCGCAACTTCCCATCCATCTTCGTGGCCGGCAGGTTCTGCACTCGCTCGATCTCAAGCCGCAAATTGCGATCATCCGCGATCTCCCGCAGTACATCCTCGATCTCCGCCAGACCGCGATCGCGCACCGCGTCCACGCCCGCGCGCACATCGACCGTGAACTCCGCCACGCCCGGAATCACATTCGGCGCCCCCGGCTTCACGCCGATTTGCCCCACCGTCGCAACCAGCCCCTCCGGCCCCTCCGCCGCGATCCGCTCGATCACCAGCACCGCCTCCGCCGCCGCGATCAACGGATCGCGCCTCAGGTGCATTGGCGTCGTCCCCGCATGCCCCGCCTGTCCGGTATAGCGAACCTTCAACCGCCACTGCCCCGCAATCGACGTCACCACGCCCAGCGCAGCACCCTGCGCCTCCAGCACCGGCCCCTGCTCGATATGCGGCTCCACGAACGCCAGGACAGTCCCCAGCCCACGCCCCGCCTCTGCGATCCGAGAAGGCTCAAGCCCGAACGCGGTCATAGCCTCCGCCAACGTCACGCCATCCCGGTCGGTCGCCGCCAGCGCCGCATCAACATCCAGCCGGCTCGCAAACGCACGGCTGCCATTCATCGCCGCCTGAAAGCGCGAGCCCTCCTCATCGCCAAACCCCACCACCTCGATGGCAAACGGATACCGACGCCCCGCCGCGCGCACCGTCTCGACCACCGCCAGCCCCAGAAGCACGCCCAGCATGCCGTCATACGCGCCCGCATCGCGCACGCTGTCGACATGGCTTCCGATAACGAGCGCAGGCGCATTCTGCGACACGCCTTCCCACCGCCCCACCAGCGACCCCGCCGCATCCATGTGCGGGTCCATTCCCGCCTCGCGCATCCAAACCGAGATACGATCGATCGTCGCGCGATGCTCCAGCGTCAGGAATCGCCGCGTCAGCCTGTCCACCTCTTCGCTGTAGGGCGCCCGCGACAGCTCTCGGCACCGCGCCTCGGCCCGCGCGCCGCGTCCATCCGCGTGAAGCGTCACGTCCACGCAACGCCCCCGTCGCACCTTGGATCGCTCGCGCCTTCCAGCGCGCCATCGCCATGCCGCACGATCGCGCCCGCATGGCCCATCAGATCAGAGTAGTCCTCAACCATCTTCACAGCATGGCCTGCATCGCGCAGCCCGTCGACCACCTTAGCATCCAGCCGCGATTCCACGCGCAGCGCCGTGGTCTCATCCCCCCACGTCCGCCCTAGCAGCCAGCGCGGCGCCGCGACCGAATCTGCCAGCGTCATGCCATTGCGCACATACCGCGTGAACAGAGCCGCCTGCGTCTGCGGCTGTCCCTCGCCCCCCATCGTCCCGAACGCCATCACCCGGCCATCTTCAAACCTTGCCAGCGACGGATTGAGCGTATGGAAAGGCAGTCGCCCCGGCGCCAGCGCGTTCCAGCCATCCGGCGCCAGTCGGAAACTCGCCCCCCGGTTCTGCCACACCAGCCCCGTGCGCGGCAGCACGACGCCCGAGCCGAACTCGTAATACAGCGACTGGATCATGCTCACGACGCAGCCATCGGCATCCGCCGCACCGATCCACGTCGTGTCGCCAGCGCCCTTGCCGCCTGGCCACGGTGCCGCCTTGGCAGGGTCGATTCGCGCCGCCATCGCATCCAGCAGCCCGCCATCATCCAGCATGCCCTGACAGTCCAGCGTCATGTACGCCGGATCATGCACCTCGCGATTGCGGATCGCGAACGCCAACTTCGTCGCCTCGACGATCGCATGCACCTGCGCGAAACTCTCCGGCGGCGCCTCCACGCGATCCATCAGCGCCATGATGAGCAGCGAAGCAAATCCCTGCGTCGGCGGCGGCGAGGACGACACGATGCAATCCTTCAGCTGCACGCTCAGCGGCCGCTCCACGCTCGCACGATGCATCGCCAGATCGTTGCGCGTCACCGGCGCGCCGACCTCTGCAAGATCCGCCGCAATGTCATCGGCCAACCCGTTGGTGTAGAAAGTCTGCAGCCCATAGGCAGCGACCCGCGCCATGGTCTTCGCGAGCCGCACATTGCGCATCGATCCGCCCGGCACACCAAAGAGCTCACTCCACCCCTCGACCCCGCCCAACTCCTCACGCTTCGCCGCAAGCGTCCGCATCAGCCCAGGCGCCACCGCCACACCATCCGCCGCAAAGTCGATCGCATCCCGCAGCACGCGCTGAAGCCCCAGCCGCGACGCCCCCGGAAGCGCCAGCGCCGCCTGCCAGCTCGACACCGCCCCCGCAACCGTGTTCGCGGCCAGCGCCCCGCGCGGGGCAATGCGCGCTTGTCCACGGTACAATTCTAGCGTCGTCGCGGATCCAGCCGCCCCACATCCCATGATCGCCAGCGGCGCATCCCCCGGCCGCTGCACCAGCCAGAACGCATCCCCGCCCATGCCCGTCATGTGAGGATAGGTAACGCCCAGCGCCGCCGCCATCGCGACAGCCGCCTCGATCGCCGTTCCCCCATCCATCAGGATTGCGATGCCCGCCTGGCTAGCATGATGTTCGGGGGCAACCGCCATCCCGCCCCGTGCGCCCGTCGCTGACAATGCCTGACCGCTCATGCGGCGAAGCTTCGGCGCGTCGCACCTTTCGGCAAGCCAAACCATTGGCGAAGCCCCCGCCGCCCTGCATGATGACGCATAAACAGGCGAGGGCGATTTGAACCGGCTAACCACTCACGTTCTCAACACGGCAGAGGGCATCCCGGCCTCGGGAATGACGATTCGCCTGCTCCGGAATGGCCATCTCCTGCGCGAAACGAAAACAAACGCCGACGGCCGGTGCGACACGCCGCTGCTCGAAGGCGACGCCTTCACAACAGGCAGTTACACACTCGCCTTCCACGCCGCTGATTATTTCCGGCAGCGCGGCGCGAGCCTCTCCAGCCCGCCCTTCCTCGACATCATCGAACTCGCCGTCGGCCTCGCCGGCGACAGCCCTTGTCATGTGCCCCTGCTGGTTTCGCCATGGTCGTACTCCACCTATCGCGGCAGCTAGCGCGCGACGCCCATACCCGCTCCTGCCCGCGACAGTCACCCGGAAACCCCGCGCTTTTGGGGGATGGGGAGGGCACCCACGTCGCAAGTTCAACCTGCTGCGCGAAAACGTAGGGGTTAGCGATTCTGCAAAAGCAGTACGTTACCCATCACCCAACGCCACCCACCGCATAGTCGCGCCCATGACACGAGCACCAACCGCATGATGTGGAGTGGTGGCGCCGCGGCCTCTCGATCTCTGGATCGAAGCGGTCCTGATGCTGTGCGTGAGTCTCGTGCAAGGTGCCGCGACAACACCTCGGATGATCTTCAAACGCAATCGCCGTGATTGGCACACGGAGAGCACGCACGGGGCCCTGCCCCGGGCGACGTCCGGCATTCAATTCCACGAACCCGCCCACCTGCACGGGGTCATTCTCGGGCTCATTCCGAGACTCTCTGTTGGTCCGTCGCGGCGACTCAGCATCGCTCCCCTCGAACCAAGCATGCAGGATTCTCGGCACAAGGCCGAGAATGACTTCGCTGATGTTGCTCCCGCCCAACCGGCCCCATCCCTGTCATTCCGCACCCACGCGCAGCGCGCGAGCAGGAACCCGGGGGGGGGCACACACATCTGTCCGCGCATCCACTCTCTGGATTTGCGCTCGCGCGCTCCGCGCGTTTGAACTGCTCCGTTCGACGCGTACCCAGCGCGCGGCTGATCGGCCGCGCGCACCAACCCACCCGTCCCCGCCACCTCGTGGGAGGGATCGCGTCCAAGCGTCAGAAGTCCTGCCGGATCCCGATCGTCCCGAACAGTCCGCGCTCCTGCGTTACCACAAGCGGATTGCTGCTGTCCGTGAACTGCCCGCCCAGTTCGACATCGAAGAACGTCGAGCGATTGAGATTCCACGACAGCGCGATCGACCCGCGCGCCGACGTCTCCTCCGACGATCCGTCCTTCCGCTTCCGCTGGTCCACCCGCAGTTTCGTATTGAGCCGCAGGTCGCGCAGGATCGGGTAGCGCATGTTGAACTGAAGTGTCTGCTGCTCCAGCATGATCGTGTCTGCATAGCGCGCGCCCGCAATGAAGATCGCGCCCTCGGTGAGGACATCCGACGCCACCAGCTGGCCCGAGTAGTAGTATTCCGTTCCGGTGGCGGGGAACGCCTCGACCCCGCCGGATGTCTTGGTGCCTGATACGTTCGCCGCGATCACATCGACATTGATCTGGAGATTCTCGGTGATCGGCCGCGACACGCTGATCGACGCCGACCGTGAATGCGCCGTCCGGTCCAGCGCCAACTGGTAAATGTCGTCTTCCTGATATGTCGTGAGCAGGTCGTTCGGGTTCTCCACGCCCTGGCCGATGATCGCATTCAGCGTCGTCAGCATCGGCGAGCGGCGATAGTCCACAGCTATCGAAATGCTAGAATCATCCTCGAACCTCAGGGCGCCGTTGAGCAGCGCCAGGTTGGTCTGTCCAAAATGCAGGTCGTAGTCGTAAACCCCGTACGCGGTGAACAGCGTGTTGAAATACCGGAACTCCCCACCTACCGCCTTCCGGTCGGCCAGGTCGCCGTACGTCTGGTCGACATAGTAGACCGTCGTGTCCAGCGCGTCGGGGATCATCGCGAAGTCGATGCTGCCGCCAAAGAAGACCCGATCCGTGTTCACCTCGAGATCACGCGAAGACTGAACCGGGAATCCGCCCACGACGTTAAGCTTCAGGTTCTCCGTCGCCTGGAAGCTCAGCAACCCGCCATCGAACCGTCCGAAGATGCCGCCCGTATTGCGTGTCTGCCGGCCGATGCGGACAGCTGTGTTCAACTCGCGATCCGACACATCGAGATAGAGCGTGCTTACCGCTCCCTCGTCACGTTGGATGCCGGCGCGGAAATCGTCCCGGAATACACCCGAGAAGCGCAACAATCCCTCCGTGCGATCATTGCCAATCGTCAGGTTGATGTCGGCCCCGTAGAGGATCTCGTTGAGGTTGGTCCGGTTCTCCTCGATAGGATCCGGATTGACCTCCGGCCCGCCGACCACGGGCACATCCTCGAACAGGAAGCCGCTCTCGTCGCGCTGGTACAGCATCGAGAGCGAGCCCGAGAGCTCCGCCTTGACGCTCGAACTCGCCACCGTCTGCGGCCGGCCCTGCTCATCCAGCTGGCCCGGCCTTGTGGTCTCCGGCTCCTCGCCCAGCAAGGCCGCAAGCCGCTGTCGCACACGCGCTGCATTCGGATGGTCCGGATAGCGCGCGATGAATGTTTCGTACTCGGCCTTCGCATGCGCCAGCTGCTTGTTCCGCTCGCGCGCCAGCCCAAGTATCTCCTGCGCCTCTGGCGTCGCCGAACTCTCGGGCTGGCCCAGCAGGCGTTCGGCAAGCCGGATCGCCGCGGCATTGTCCCCGGTCGCCAGAACGTCACGCAGTTCCTGCAGCATCCCGTCGGACACAGGATCAACGGGAAGCGCCGAAGGCCGAGAACTCGTCCCCGACCTTGCAGCCAGCCATGCCTGGTAAACCCGCTCGCGCTCCGACCTGTCAATGCGCGCGATCCACGCCTCGGGATAGGCCGTCGTCACCTGTGGCAGAACCCGTTCCGCCTCCATCCGTGTCGCGAAAGTTCCCAGTCGCAGCCGCGTCCACTCGACCCCACTTTCTTCAGAGGTGTACTGATATCCCGCAAACTGTCGGAAAGCATCAATCTGCTTGACCTCCTCCGCCGGCAACACCTTGCCGCGCTCCGAGAGAAGGTTGATCGCGTAATTGCCGTTGGGTTCCAGCGTTTCAGGCACCGACTGCGTAACCGACTCGATGATGTTCGATCCGGACGAGGCGGCTGCTAGCCCGCCCGCTGCCCGAACACATCCATCGCGACCGGATACCGTGACGACCAGCCGCGTCGCTGTTCGGTCCGGTTTCACTTCCCAGTTGGCGTCATGGTCGAACTGCAGAACCAGCGTCGGCCCTGCCGGGTCCGAGACGTCATAGGTGATGCGCTGGATCCCGGCGACCGCGCTCGAAGGCGGCCGCAGGCTTTCCGTCGCCAGAGCCGTCGACAGCGAGCCGCGGTTGAAGTTCAGCGGCTGCACCCCAATGCGCAGCTCGCGCCCGCCCCGGTCCGGAAAGTGCGACACGTAGCGGACAGGCACGTTGAAATCGATGTTCACCGTGGCGCAGGCGCCATTCTCCTGCGCGGTCACACGCGAGAGAAACCGGTCGGAGATCGTCTGCGCATAGCTCGACGGCGCCAGCTGGCTCGCCAGTGTGACAAACACGCTGCCCGCCAGCATTGTCCTCGCCCGCAGGGCCCGAACGCGCGCGCGCCCACCGTCGATCGGCTCGGGCCTCACGCGCTTCTGGTTCTTCACCGTCATACGCATACTCCATCGCCCGCGCCTTCCGGCGCTTGCGCAAGTCCCTGTCGCCCCCCAGCTATGAAATGCGCGCGTGCGAACTGGCCCCGCTAGTCGAACGAACTGTCCGACACCCGGTGGTTCGAGTTCCGCCGTTGGGCAATCGTCGTCATCGTGCTGTCCGTGTAGGTGTGGCAGGCTCCCTCGCAGTCGCGCAGTTCGGCGACCGTGTAGCGCGTCGAAGGCGTGCGGGTTTTCTGGTGGGCGTCGGATTCAAAGTCGTTCGCATGACACGCGGCGCAGTCGGGTTGGTAGGCCGGGCTCGGCCAGGCGACCTGCTGGGCGTTGTTGCGATGACAGTCGGTGCAGTCCAGCTCCGCCCGGTGCTGGCCCGGATAACCGGCGCTGTTGTGCGTGTAGCGCACCGTCGTCCAGCTGGTGATGCTGTGACACTCCTCGCACGACAGCGTAGTCTGGAAATGGTCCGACGGCTTGCCCGTCGCGGTCGTGCCATTGTGGCAGCTCGCGCATGATCCAGTGACGGCCGAATGGTCGAATGTCGCCGGCGCCCACGCCAGAGCAGAATGGCAGTCGCCACACTGCGCGCTGGTCGCGATGTGGTTGGCCGGCTTGCCGGTCGCGACCGTCCCGTTGTGACAGGACGTGCAGGTCCCGCTCACCGCGTTGTGGTCCACCCGCACATTCGTCCACGCCGTACTCACATGGCAATCGTCGCATGTGTTGGTCGAGGCGATGTGCGTCGGCGGCTTGCCCGTCGCCTGCGTCCCATTGTGGCAGGTCGAGCACGACCCCGTCACCGCCGAATGATCGAACTGCACGCTCGCCCATGTCGTCGTGTTGTGACAGGTGTCGCAACCGGCCGTCGTCGCGATGTGATTGGCGGGCTTGCCCGTCGCCTGAGTCCCGTTGTGACAGGTCGCGCAGGAGCCCGACACGCCTGCATGGCTGAACGTCACATTCGTCCAGCTGGTCGTAGCGTGACAGGTTTCACAGCTGGCCGTCGTCTGAATGTGATTTGCGGGCTTGCCCGTCGCACTCGTTCCATTGTGGCACGAGGCGCATGCGCCCGTGACGCCGGCATGGCTGAACGACACGTTCGTCCACGTGCCTGTGGTATGGCAGCTGTCGCATCCTGCTGTCGTCGCGACGTGGTTCGCCGGCTTGCCGGTCGCACTCGTTCCGTTGTGGCAGGATATGCAGGCGCCCGTGACGCTGGCATGGTCGAACCGGACATTTGTCCAGCTGGTCGTGACGTGACAGCTATCGCACGCGGCAGCCGTCGCGATGTGGTTCGCCGGTTTGCCTGTCGCGCTCGTTCCGTTGTGGCAGGATGCGCAAGCGCCGGTGACGCTGGCATGGTCGAACCTGACGTTCGCCCAGTTCGTCGTCATGTGGCAGGTCTCGCAACCGGCCGTCGTTGGGATATGGGTTACCGGTTTGCCCGTCGCCGCCGACCCGTTGTGACAGCTGGCGCATGAGCCAGTTACATCGGCATGGTCGAACCGGACGTTCGTCCAGTTCGACGTAACGTGGCAATTGTCGCATGTCGCATTGGTCTGGATGTGGTTCGCTGCCTTGCCGCGCGCGGTTGAATTGTTGTGGCATGTCGCGCAAGCCGCCGCTGCAGTCGAGTGATCGAACCGCACACGTGACCAGCTTGCCGTAACATGACACGAATCGCAGTCGGCATTGGTCGGGATATGCTGGAAGGGCTTGCCCGGCGCGATCGTGTCGTTGTGACAGTCGCGGCATCGGGTGGGCAGGGCCTGGAAATTTCCATTCGTGTGGCAGCTGTCGCAACTGACCGGCCTGTGCGCGCCATCCAGCGGAAATCCGGTCGAGAAGTGATCGAACTGGACAATGACCTCGTCGGTCTGCTCTTGCGCATGCGCTGGGGCCACTACACCTGAGGTCATCAGCACGAGAATGACGGTCACGATCACCGCCAGCGCGCGCGAAGCGGCGGTGACGAAAGACAACAGGCTCCTGTCCGGACGGCGGTGGGCCATCGCACTGTTCTCGCGACCAACGACAGCGCCCAGTAGTCCCACCAGGGACCACCTATTCCTCTGTCTACGGAGGACACAATGGCTGTACCGAAATTTAATTCGCGAATCCTATCGTCCTCGAGAAGTCCTCTGTCGTGTGGCAGCGCTCGCAGGTCGCGCCAAAGGAGCCACGATGCTTGTCGTCAGCGATGTGGCAGGTGACACAGCGGCTCGAGATATCGATCTTGCCCGTCATGGCTGTGCGGTGACAGCTTTCGCAGTCGACCTGCCTGTGCTTGCCGGTCAGCGGATAGTCCGTCTGCGTGTTGTGATTGAATGACCAGCGTGTCCACTCCACTGGATTATGGCAGGTCGAACAATCGGACCCGAAACGTCCCTTGTGGACATCCTGCTTCTGGTGACACGAGCCGCACACCGGATCCGCATCCAGGAATGCCGGGGTAGTGTGGCATTGCGCGCAGGTGAGCCCATCATGTTTCCCCAGCAGTGGAAAGTCCGTCAGGTCGTGATCGAAACGAACATTCGTCTTCCAATCCGTCTCGCCGTGGCACTGTCCACAGCCGTCTCCCAGCTGACGCTCGTGCGGATCATCGTCGCGGTGACAGCCAATGCAGCTCGACGGCGGCACCTTCACATGCGTCGGCTCCTTGTGACAGGCGGCGCACTGGGCTTTTGAGTGCTTGCCGTTCAGGGCGAACCCCGCATCCCGCTCATGCTGGAAACGGACCTTGGTCCAGCCTGTTTCTGCATGGCAGTCAGCGCATTTCGGCCCGAGCAGGCCTTTGTGCGTGTCGTCCTTCTCGTGGCAACCGCTGCATGCGGTCGGCGGAACCCAGTCCTTGACCGGCTTGGTGTGACAGCTCTCACACTTCACCGATGCATGCTTGCCCTTGAGCGCAAAATTCGTCGTCGAATGATCAAAAGTCACATTCGTCCAGGACCGCGGCGTGTGGCAGTCGGCGCAGGCCGTTCCATTCCTGCCTTTGTGCGAGTCATCCCTGGCGTGACAGCCATTGCAGGTGGCCGGAAGAGGGGCGTCCAGACCCTTGGTGTGGCACGCCTCGCACTTCGCCACCGCATGCTGGCCAATCAACGAAAAGCCGGTCCTTGCATGGTCGAACTGATCGACCTTCCAGGCCGTTTCCTTGTGACATGAGGCACAGTCCGTTCCGAATTTCCCTCTATGTGCGTCGTCCTTGGCGTGGCAGGACACGCAGGTCATCGCGAGGCCGAGCCACTTCTCGTTGACGTGGCAGGCGGTGCATTGCGTGCTGGCGTGTTTCCCCTTCAGTGCAAAGTCCGTCCTGCCGTGATCAAACGACACTGTCTTCCAGTTCGACACCACGTGGCAGGTGGCGCATGCCGTCCCCAATTGTCCCTTGTGCGGCTCGTCGGCCTTGTGACAGCTCGCGCAATCGGTGGGTGTCTTGGCGTGCTTCGCACCCTTGGCGTGGCATTCCGCGCAGGCGACGCGCGCATGCGCGCCCAGCAGCGGCATGTCTGTAAACCGATGGTCGAATGTCTTCTCATCAAGAATGACGAGGATCGCATTCCGCCCTTCATGCTCGACGTGACAGGTCTTGCACTCCTTCCCGGCTACCGACGGCGAGCGACCGTGAAAGCCGCGCTTGTTCGTCACGTCGAAGGCTGTCTCCTTGTGGCAGTCGAGACACTTCGCCGGCTGGCCGGCCTTGTTGAATGACTCGTGACAGACATTACATGACACCTCGAGTTTCTCGTGCGCGCGCGCGAGCGGACCCGGCGAAACAAGGCGTTCCAGCGGGTTCTGCGCCGAAGCGACAGGTGCCGCCAGCAGTGCAACGAAGCCCAACACGGCGATCAGCAGGGCGCGAATCGTCAACATACAGGGCTAGTAGAGATGCACGGCCACGATGTGGATGCCGGCCGCTACCAGCATGAGAAAGAAGAGCGGCATGTGTACAATGTGCCAAAGCGCAAACAGTCGCTCGAAGAATGTCAGGTACGCTGTATGCCGCAGCTCATGGCAGTAAGTGCACACCAGCAACGCACCGTCGCGCTTCAAGCGTCTTGCCGCGACCTTGCCGCCGGGCGCCGAGTCCATACGCCTGGCGCCGCGTGCGAGTGCTCGCAACATCTTGCGGCGCGCCACAGAGATCCGCGCTGAGGTAGAGAAAGCATAGCCAAACGCGTGAAGCACGTTTGGGCGCGGCTTGTGCAGAGCCTTCTCAAGCTGGTCGGTGATATCGGCAACCTCGGAAAAATCACGACACAGCGTCTGGCGCAACAGCGCCGTATCCTGCGCCATCGCCTTCACTTCTGCCTTTTTTCCCTTGAGATCTCGATGGATCCGGACATACAGCGCGCGCCCGAACAGTCCGCTTCCAGCGACGATCAACATGGTCACCAGAGCAACAGCTGCGTTGACTGAACCCGTCCTGAACCCAGCATGAAAGAGGATGAAGGTCGGCGCGAGAATGCCGAGCGACATGTGCAGGTGGAACCAACTCGGCACGCTGCCGAGGAAGGCGAGCTTTGGGTAACGTTTGCGCACCGGATAGAAGAGCAGGACCCCGATGCAGGCAACGCCCGCAATGCCGAGCCAATAGCCGATCCCGACCTCTGCCTCGATCTGCAACTGATCCTTGAACACGAAGCCGAACGCCAGTGCGGCGGCGATGAGCGTGAGATAAAGCGGAAAGATGCCGAACCCGGGCTTGGGCGTCCGCGCTGCAGCGGCAAGCGCGGCTGTCCGCGGAGGCTCCTGCGCAAGCCCGACAAGTTGCGGACTCGGTACGGTTTTCATTGAAGGCCGCGCCGCCGGTTCGCCAGCTCCGTGCCGGTCAGCAACGCGCCGGTCAGCAACAATGTCTCTGAGAACCAGCGCAGCGCCGTGCCGCGAACCGTGGGGACCCTGCACTAATTACTCCGCGCACTGATGATGCGCTCCCCAGAGCTCGCCTCATGGCACGGGCACACTGTGATGAAAAGTCCGCGGTCATGAAATAATTCATATGTTGAGGCTCTGGCGTTTTGTTGCACACGAGTCCATTACTGAGTTGCTGGGGCGCGCATCACGACGACATCGATTGTTGTCGCATTGTAGAGTGCCAGCCTCCCTTGATCAGCGAACTCGGACTTTTCGCGCTCATCCTTGCATTCATAGCTTCGATTGCGCAGGGCGTCGCACCTCTGTGGGGCGCCGCGCATGGCAAGACGCGCCTCATGCGCCTCGGCGCTTCCGCTGCGATTGTACAGTTTGCACTTATTGCATTTGCATTCATGTGCCTCGTCTGGGCGTTCGCCGTTTCGGACTTTTCGCTGAAGGTGGTCGCGGCGAACTCGCACACACTGAAGCCGATGTTCTACAAGATCTCCGCCGCGTGGGGTCAGCATGAAGGTTCCATGCTGCTCTGGGTGGTTGTGCTCTCGGGCTTCGGGGCAGCGATCGCGGTGTTCGGAGACAATCTGCCTGCCACGCTCAAGGCCCGCGCGCTGGGCGTGCAGGGTCTCATTGGCGTCGCTTTCCTCGCCTTCATCCTCTTCACGTCAAACCCGTTCGCGCGCCTGCTCGCCGTTCCGCTCGAAGGCATGGGCTTCAACCCGCTGCTACAGGACCCCGGCCTCGCAGTTCACCCGCCCATGCTCTATCTCGGGTATGTCGGATTCTCCGTGGCCTACTCCTTCTCAGTTGCGGCCCTGATAGAGGGAAAGGTCGACGCCGCCTGGGCGCGCTGGGTAAGGCCATGGGTGCTGGCCGCCTGGTGCTTTCTCACCATCGGCATCATGCTGGGAAGCTTCTGGGCCTATTACGAACTCGGGTGGGGCGGCTGGTGGTTCTGGGATCCGGTCGAGAACGCCTCCTTCATGCCGTGGCTCGTCGGCACCGCGCTGCTCCACTGCGCACTGGTCGTCGAGCGCCGACAAGCCCTGGTCAACTGGACGCTGCTGCTGTCCATCCTGGCATTCACACTCAGCCTGATCGGCGCCTTCCTCGTCCGCTCCGGCATCCTCACGAGCGTGCACGCATTTGCTGTCGATCCGGCCCGAGGGATCTTCATCCTCGCGATGGTGCTTGCAGCATCCGGCGGCGCACTCACGCTCTATGCTGTCCGCGCACGCCGCCTGCAACAGCCACCTTCGTTTGCGCCCGTCAGCCGAGAGGGTGCGATTCTCGCGAACAATTTTCTGCTTCTGATCGCTTGCGCCGTCGTCTTCCTCGGCACATTTTATCCGCTCGTTATCGATGCCTTGTCCGGCGACAAGATCTCGGTCGGCCCACCCTATTTTGATATCACCTTCGGCCCGATCATGCTGGGCGTTACCGCGCTGATGGCGTTCGGCCCTCTGATGCGCTGGCGAAGCGACGCCGTGAAGCCGACCGGCAATGCGATGCGGATTCCGATGATCGCGGGCGTGGTGGTCGGAATTGGTACAGGCCTCAATGGGCAAAGCCTCCCAGGCGGTCTCGGCATCGGCTTCGGCGTGTTCTTCATCGCCGGCATGACACGCTGGATGCAGGTGCGCCTGCGTATCGGACAGGTAAAGCCGGAGCAGTCGTTCTTTCTCGCCCGCGCTTTTCCGCGATCGACGTGGGGCTTCGTCATCGCCCACCTTGGCTTTGCCGTGGCAGTGCTGGGCATCACGGCGATGTCCGTATGGGAAAAAGAGTCCATGGCTTCTTTGCGACCTGGCGATTCAACGACGCTTGGCACGCGCACCTTCACGCTGACGCAGGTCCAGACCGTGAAGGGCGCGAACTATGATGCCCAGCGCCTCACCTTCTCCGTTGCCGACAATGGCGTTCCCGAAGAGGCGATGTTCAGTGAGCGGCGTTACTATCCCGAGCGCGACACTGTCACCACCGAAGCTGGCATTCGCATGGGCTTCCTGTCCAATCTCCATCTGACGGCAGGCGAGGACAACGGCACAGGTGCCTTCGCAGTTCGTGTGACGCATCATCCGCTCGCGATGTGGATCTGGTCTGGCGCACTGTTGATGGCGATGGGCGGGTTCGTCTCGCTGTCGGATCGCCGCTTCCGGGTCGGCGCGCCGCACAAGGTGCGCGCCTCTTCGATTGCTGCAGACGCAGGAGTTGCAGCATGACCGATGTGTCGCTACCGCGCGCCGCGTTGCCTGCCTGGGCCGCCGTCATACCTGTCGCGATCCTGCTGGTCATAGGAGGGTTCTTCGCCTGGGGCCTGACGCGCGACCCAGCCGAACTGCCCTCGACCATGATCGATCGCAAGATGCCAGACTTCGCGCTCACGCGCCTGACGCCCGAGCGGGAGGCGCTGACCAGGCAGGATCTGATCGGCAAGGTGTCGCTGGTAAACGTGTTCGGCTCCTGGTGCTCCAGCTGCATCCTCGAACACCCACAGCTGGAAGCGATTGCAGAGTCAAAGCAGGTCGCCCTCTACGGGGTCGACTGGCGCGACCCACCCGGCGCCGGTGCGGCCTGGCTCACCCGCTATGGCGACCCCTACACGAAGACGGGAGTCGACAGCGACAGCCGGCTCGCCATTGATCTGGGCGTCACCGGTGCGCCGGAAACTTTCCTTGTCGACCGCGGAGGGCGCATCCGGTTCAAGCAGGTCGGCCCGATCACGCCTGAACTCTGGGCCGACACCATACTTCCTCTCATCCGCAAGCTGGAGGCAGAACCCGCATGAAACGCCTCGTTGTCTCTCTCATGCTTGTAACCTCGTCAGTTGCATTTGCGCAGACGCCACCCGTCACCTTCACACCTGAGGTTGAATCCGAGGCCCGCGAAGTCGGCAATGCATTACGCTGCGTGGTTTGCCAGAACCAGTCGATTGAGGAATCGAACGCCCCGCTGGCCGCCGACATGCGCCGCCTCGTGCGCGAACGGATTGCTGGTGGTGAGAGCAAGGACGCGGTCATGGCCTACATGACCGACCGCTATGGCAATTTCGTCCGCCTTCAGCCGCCGCTGCAGATGGACACGCTGGTGCTCTGGTTTGGGCCGCTGCTGCTCGTCATCGTGGCCGCTTTTGGCTGGTTCGCTTATCTCCGACCCGCCGGAAACCGCGACCTCACGCCAGCGCCTCTCAGCGAATCCGAGGCGTTCGAACTTGCGCGCCGCATGGAAGCGGGAGGCAAGGTCTGATGCTCTGGTTTTTCATCACCCTGTTCATGGCCGCCGCCATCGCCGCCGCGTGCTGGCCCTTGCTGCGCCGCAACCGTATCGCCGATGGCGCAAGCGCAGACATCTACACATCGCAGCTCAACGAGATCACCCGCGAGGAATCGCTCGGCCTCATTTCCACAGACGACGCGCGCATGGCGCGCACCGAAATCCAGCGCCGCCTGGTCGCCACGAAAGGCGAGGTTGCAATCCGCGAGGACACCGACATGACATTGACCGACCGCACCACCTTTGTCGCTGTCGCCGCGTCCATGGCAATCGGCTCCGCTCTTGTCTACGGCATGGTAGGCTCGCCCGGCGTCGGCGCCGCGCCGCAGGCACCAGTGATGGCGGCTTCGGGGGGCGGCATGCAGGTGGCCGACGCCAGCGCAGCCGGCGGCCAGACCAGCGTGGCGCCCGTTGACGAGATGATCTCAAGCCTTGAGACACGTCTCGCCAACGAACCCCTCGATGTCGAAGGCTGGCGCATGCTCGGCTGGTCCAAGTTCAGAACGGACGATTTTGCGGGCGCCGCGGCGGCCTATGGCCGCGCCATCGCCATCGCTCCGAACGATGCCGAAACACAGTCCGCCTATGGCGAGTCACTCTCCCGCGCCGCTGGCGGTCTTGTCACTGACGATGCCGCAACTGCCCTACAGGCAGCCTACAGGGCAGACCCTGCCGATGCCCGCGCGCGCTTTCTTCTCGGACTGAAAAAGCAGCAGGACGGGAAACCCACCGAGGCCCTAAACGATTGGATCACCATGCTGAAAGGTGCCGCGCCGGACGCGCCATGGTTCGACGAAGTGCGTGGCCGCGCGATCGAGTTGTCCGTCTCTTCCGGAATTGATGTTTCCGCCCGGCTTCCGGCAGCGCGCTCCGCTGCTGCACCGATGGCGGAGCGGCCTGCCGGGCCTACGAGGGCTCAGGTCTCCGAGGCAGAGGCCATGTCGCCTCAGGACCGGCAGGCAATGATCGACGGCATGGTCTTGCGCCTCGACGCGCGCCTGGCCGCAAACCCCGCAGACCTGGACGGCTGGCTCCGACTTATCCGAGCACGCCGGGTTCTAGGCCAGGAGGATAAGGCGCTTGCCGCGCTGGCGAAGGGCAAGGCCGTCTTCGCCGCTGACCCAACCGCACAGCAACAATTCGCCGCTGTGATGGCCGAGCCGATCCAAGTGTCGTCCAACTAGGCGGACCTTGCGCAGTGCTGGAAACGCTCACAGGGCTGCTCGTCTATGTGCTTCCCTTCGGGATTGGCCTGCTGATCTTCGGCCTGTCGGGCAGGCGTGCGTCCAGGCGTGCGCAGGAGACCTGGAAGGAGTCCGAAGAGGCAGGCCTCACCGAGCCGACATCGCTTCATCCCGAGATCGACCTGTCTTTGTGCTGTGGCTCGGCAGCGTGCGTCACGGCCTGCCCTGAACATACGGTGATTGGCATCATCAACGGCAAGGCGGCCGTGGTCGATCCGACTGCCTGCATCGGTCATGGTGCCTGCGCCGCCGCCTGTCCGACTCAGGCAATTTCGCTGGTGTTCGGCACGGAGAAGCGCGGGGTCGAGCTGCCGGTCGTCTCGCCAAACTTCGAGACAGATGTGCCCGGCCTCTTCATCGCGGGCGAGCTGGGCGGCATGGGCCTGATCCGTAACGCCATCAGCCAGGGCGTACAGGCGATGGACTCCATCGCGAAGCTGTCTGGCATGAAGCGTGGCGACCGGCTTGATGTTCTCATTGTCGGCGCGGGACCCGCAGGATTTGCAGCGTCGCTGGCTGCGAAGGAGAAGGGCCTGCGCTATCGCACGATCGAACAGGAAACCTTCGGCGGCACGGTATCACACTTCCCGCGCGGCAAGCTGGTGATGACCGCGCCCGCCAAGCTGCCGATCATCGGGAAGATGCAATTCCGCGAAGTGCAGAAGGAGACACTGCTCGGCTTCTGGAACGAGGCGCGGGAGAAGGCCAGGCTTGAACTCTCCTACGAAGAGCAGCTGATCGGCGTGGAAAAGGACGGAGATGGCTTCATCGCGAAGACATCGAAGGGCAGCTACAAGACCCGCGCCATCCTGCTGGCAATCGGGCGTCGCGGCACACCGCGGAAGCTTGGCGTGCCGGGGGAGGACTCGTCCAAGGTCATCTATCGCCTGGCCGACCCCGAGCAGTTCGCCGGCAAGCGCGTGCTCGTGGTAGGCGGCGGCGACAGCGCACTCGAGGCCGCCGCGACCGTTGCCGAGGAATCCGACGCCATCGTCGATCTATCTTATCGCGGCGACGCGTTCGGCCGCGCCAAGCGCAAGAACCGCACACGCGTGGATGCAGCGATCGCATCGGGCCGCCTGACCGTACGACTTTCCTCACAGATTACTGCGATCACCAAGCCTTCAGTGACGCTCAAGACCGCTGGCGGGCAAATCGAAATTCCCAACGACGCGATCATTGTCTGCGCCGGCGGCGTGCTGCCGACAGATTTCCTCAAATCACTCGGCATCACCACGACGACGAAGTTCGGCCAGGCCTGAACCGCCACATCTCAACGCCAGTCCTCAGTTCTGACGCACCGCAGCGTGACTGCCGCCCGGTTTCCCCCTTCTATGCGGGTAAGACTGAATCCGGGGGAGACCGATGAAACGTCCAAATTTCTGGCTGGCGGCCTCGGCGCTTGCGATTGCAGCCTGCACCTCGACGCAAACCGCGCACGAAGCGCCAGCAGTCGTCGTCGCCAGCGCCGATCAGATCGCAGGACGCGATGTCTACAGCCAGTTCTGCTCAGTCTGCCACAATGGAGGCGATGAAACCGCGCCGGTGCTCGACGAACTCCACGGCCTCGGCCGCGACCGGATCACCGGCGCGCTCGCACCCGGCGGCCTCATGGCCCTGCAATCCGGCATGATCAACGCGGAGCAGCGCGCACAGGTAATCGCCTTTCTCTCCTCGCCGGCAAGCGCCACGCCTCAGTTCGCAAACGCGGACCCCAGCACCGATCCGACCGGACGAAATCGCAGCGCATATGTTGAGGGCATTCCCTATCCCGCGCGCCGTATCCGCGATGAACGCGACGGCGCCGATGGTCCGCGCCCGTCCGCCTGGCCGGCACCCAAGCTTGGCGACGGCCCATTCCAGTTCGAATCGTGGGAACAGCGAGACCTGCGCGTGTCCATCGTTGCGCGCGGCCTGACGTCTCCGCGGGCAATCGAGTTCCTGTC